>LKMJ01001191.1_pt1 | contig 22482 bp, 22 predicted proteins | sample 643391 | NCBI WGS metagenome assembly LKMJ01 (sample SAMN04112250, study PRJNA286221) | soda lake metagenome | biome: soda lake; feature: Kulunda Steppe; material: water; isolation source: sample PL-Br10 brine of Picturesque Lake | place: Russia: Kulunda steppe | collected 2010-07
CGACCAGTGCAACGCGCAACTCCTCTTCGTGAGTTGCATTGATGAGCATTCTTTTCATGAAAACACTGATTTCCATCGTTGAGCGACGGAAACGTGCGGAAGTCGGCGCAATGGAACGGTAGCGTCCATTCAACGGGCGACCGGTTTACCGGCAGGTAATGCATGCCGGCAGGGTTCCGGTGGTGTTGCTTTCTACCATTCGTTCTTTCATGGATTCATGCCACTCCGAGGTCTTACGTCGTATTCGTAATCAGGACCGCCCGGGCGGGCATGAGTCTATAAATCTGTTGCGGCACTCCCCGCTGAATCGTTTCCGCGCGGATTTACCACATCCGTCCCGGGGTGCTTGCATGAAACCCCAACCTTGGACGGACACCTGTAAAATTTCCCACGCCTGCCGGCTGTTGAATGGCCGGGAGGCCAGGCCTTGACCGCAGTTGCACTGGTTTTCCAGTACTCTCCGGCCTCTGGCTCCGTTGTATCGTTGCCTGTTTTCCAGTCACCGCCAATGTCCGATCCATACAGCAGCCGTTCAAAATCCGGCCTCAAGGCACTATAATTATTCGGCCCGCGAGGGATTGGCCCGTAAAAGTTCGCATTGCGGGCAATACCGGAAAACAGCGAGCAATATAGCAGTATTCACAGACCCCATCAACGATGCCCTTGACAGGGCACTTCCAAGGATTTGCGTGATGCCATCCAACGCCGGCAACTCTGAGTCTTCCGGCAACGCTGCTGGCAACGGTGTGAGTCATGTCCACATCGACCCGGAACTGGCCGGGCAGCGGCTCGACAATTTTCTGCTCAACCGGCTGCGTGGGGTGCCCCGCAGTGTGGTCTACCGCATCATCCGCCGGGGTGAGGTGCGGGTGAATCGTGGCCGGGTGAAGCCGACGTATCGGGTCGCGGCCGGAGACAGTGTTCGTATACCTCCGGTACGCACTGACAGGTCTGCCCCTGATAAGGCGTTGCCCGGTTCCCGGGTTCAGAAGGCCATGAATGCGGCGGTCGTCCTTGAGGCGCGCGATTATCTGCTGGTGAACAAGCCAGATGGAATGGCCGTGCATGGTGGCAGCGGGGTTGATTTCGGGCTGATCGAAACACTGCGGGCCGCCCGCCCGGATGAGAAATATCTGGAGTTGGTGCACCGGTTGGATCGGGATACCTCGGGCATCATCATCCTCGCGCGCAGGCGTTCAGCCTTGCGCGATCTGCAGGACCAGATGCGCAATCGTCACATCGGCAAACGGTATCTGGCGCTTGTGGCGGGGAGTTGGCCAGAGGGGCTCAATGAGGTGAAGGTTCCTCTGAAGCGGGTCGAAACGCCGAGTGGCGAGCGCATGGTCCGCCCTGATGAGGAGCAGGGCAAATCAGCGCTGACCCGGTTCCGTGTGGTCGAGCGTCTGGCCGGCTACACTCTGGTGGAGGCCAGCCCGGTCACCGGACGCACCCACCAGATCCGGGTCCATGCCGCCTGTTCCGGTCACCCAATCGCAGGCGATGCCAAGTATATGGATGATGCCAGCATGGCCATCTGGCGGCGTGCCGGCGGGCAGCGGCTGATGCTGCATGCCGCGGCTGTCGAGTTTACGCCGCCCGGAGAGGAGCAGCGTCAGCGCTTTGAGGCGCCGCTGGAGCCGGTCTTTGAACAGATGCTGCAACGTTTACGCAATCGCGGAGAATCATGACGTATCGAAAAGTTATTTTTGACTGGGACGGAACTCTGGTGGATTCCGTGGACCACATTGCCGGCAGCCTGCAAAAGGCCGCCCGTGATCTGGATTTCCCCGAACGCTCCCTGAAGGAGCTTCGCCACATTGTGGGTCTGGGCATGCAGGAGGCGCTTGCGCGTCTCTATCCCGGCATTACTCCGGAAGAAATACAGCATCTTCGCAAGACCTACGCCGGTTATTTCTTCAGCCAGGAGACGACGCCGGACAGTCTTTTCCCCGGGGTCGATGAGCTGATCGCGGCGCTTGCCGCCCGTGATCATCGCCTGGCGGTTGCCACCGGGAAAAGCCGCCCCGGATTTGATCGGGGGCTGGCTTCCAGTGGTCTCGGCGCGTATTTCCATCACACCCGCTGTGCCGACGAGACGGCCTCCAAGCCCGATCCGAAGATGCTTTCGGAGTTGTTGGCGGTCAGTGACATCAAGCCCACGGAGGCGATCATGATCGGCGATACCATCTACGATCTGGAGATGGCGAGTCGGATTGGTATGCCTGCGATCGGCGTAACCTGGGGCGTCCATGACGCCGAGGCGCTCAAGGCCTGGCGGCCCATCGAGATTGTCGAGCGGGTGCAGGATCTGCATGATATTCTCTGCGCCTGACGCGACAGCACTGAACTTCAGGAGACAACATGTCTGAGTGGGATTCCGAACGTGGCGAGTGGGGTGCGCCTAAAACACCCGCTGACAAGCAGCCAAGCAATGAAGGTGGGCAGGGCGGCAGCGCACCGGCCAGTGAAGACTCCAAAGAGTGGCGCCTGATTGAGAAAACCCTGATGTCCATGCAGGCCGAGCAGCGCCGCTCGCGCCGCTGGGGGATTTTCTTCAAATCGGTTGGGTTCCTGTATCTGTTGCTGATTGTCTTTCTGTTCCGGGCTCCTTTCGCCTCCGACACGCGCCCGTCAGCGTCTGAAGCCCATACGGCCCTGGTGGACCTGAATGGCCCGATCGCTGAAGATCAGGACGCCAGTGCGGATAATCTGGCCAAGGCATTGGGTCGTGCCTTTGAGGACGACAAGGCCAGCGGTGTCATTCTGCGCATCAACAGTCCCGGTGGCAGCCCGGTGCAGGCCGATTATGTGTTTGAGGAAATCCGCCGTCTGCGCGAAGAGCATCCGGACACTAAGCTGTACGCGGTGATTTCTGATCTTGGTGCCTCCGGCGCCTATTATATAGCCGCCGCAGCGGACGAGATTTACGCCAACCGATCCAGCCTGGTGGGTTCCATCGGAGTGCGAGGCGGTGGTTTTGGCTTTACTGAGGCCATTGATAAGCTCGGCATTGAGCGCCGCCTTTATACGGCGGGCGACAACAAAGCCTTCCTCGATCCCTTCCTGCCAGAGGATGAGGAGGATGTGGCCTTCTGGGAGCAGGTCCTGGACCGCACTCATGAACAATTCATTGAGCGCGTGCAGGATGGGCGCGGTGATCAACTGGATGACAGTGAAGACCTGTTCAGCGGTCTGATCTGGACCGGGTCTCAGGCCCAGGATTTGGGGCTGGTGGACGATTTTGGCAGTGCGGGCTATGTCGCGCGAGAAGTGATTGGCGAAGAAGAAATCGTGGATTACAGCTACGAGCCTTCTCCTTTTGCCCGCCTGATGCGTCAGCTGGGGACATCAGTGGGGCAGGGGATTTCCCGGAGCCTGCTGGAAGAATCCCATCCCAGTCTGCACTGAAGCAGGGATCAGGTTTGGGGGGTGGTGCCGCCGTTTAACGGGCTGAAGCCGAAGCGGCGGAGCATGTCGCAGAGCGCGATCATCGGCAGTCCAACCAGGCTGTTGGGGTCGCGTCCCTCCATTGCCTTGAAAAGGGTGATGCCCAGTCCTTCCGCCTTGAAGCTGCCGGCGCAATCCAGTGGCTGCTCCCGTTCCACGTAGCACTGAATCTCCTCGTCTGAAAGCTCCCGGAACTCAACAGCAAAGGATTCCACTCTCGACTCGATCCGCTCATGGGCCGTATCAAGCAGCGCCAGTCCGGTCTCAAAGCGTACTCGCCTGCCGCTGCAGGCGCCGAGTTGTGCCAGGGCGCGTTCGCTGGTGTGGGGCTTGGTCAGGATCTGCTTATCAAGGCAGGCGACCTGATCCGAGCCGATGATCAGATGCTGTGGATATTGTGCTGACAGCGCGCGCGCTTTGGCGTGGGCTAGTCTTGCCACCAACGCGCGCGCGTCTTCGCCGGGCAGGGGTGTCTCGTCAATGTCCGGGCTGGCACTGAGGAAATTCAGGCCCAGGCGGCCGAGCAGGTCCCGTCTATAGGGTGAGGAGGAGGCAAGGACCAGCAGTGGCTCTGGCATCGTTTCCGGTCTCCGCATGGTTGTGAGCTGAGTTGTATTATGCGGCGCTCTCAGCGGCCGGTAAACTTTGACATTGGCGGGCCGTGGCCATAAAATCGCGCCCCTATGTCGAATGCGGATTTGCCGGTTTCGGTTGACGCGCTCAAACCCTTTGAACAGAACTCGTTCCGGGAAGGGCGTCTGTTGATCACAGGATTCACCCGTCTGGCGCCGCTTCTGGTCAATGGAGAGGGCGAGGCGGCGGTGGCGCTGTCGTTTTCCTTTGATGATGAGAAGCGACGCATCATCGAGGGTCGCCTCAGCGCCAGCGTGAGCGTTGAGTGTCAGCGCTGCCTGGAGCCGATGGAGGTGGAGCTGGAGTCCGAATTCCGGCTTGGTGTGATCGATGAAGAGATTCTGGCGGAATCGCTGCCCTCGGAACTTGAGCCGATCATCGCCGACGGCAGGGAGTTGAACCTGCATCGTCTGGTGGAGGACGAGCTGATCATGGTGCTGCCGGATTTTCCGCTTCATCCGCAGCAGCAGTGCAAGGCGGCTGCAACCCTCAGTCGCATTAATGAGTCCGCGGATCGGGCGGCAGAGCAGGCCCGAGCGCAGAAGAAAAACCCGTTTCAGGTACTGGCCGGACTTGGTAGCCGGTCAGATGCCGATGACGACAATCTTGAATGAAGCAGTTCAGCAAAGAGCCCAGGAGTTAACACTATGGCCGTTCAGAAGAATCGCAAGACCCGCTCCAAGCGAGGCATGCGCCGGTCTCATGACGCGCTGCGCAATCCCGCCCTGTCCACCGATCCGACCAGCGGTGAGGTGCATCGTCGCCACCACGTGTCCCCGGATGGTTTTTATCGTGGTCAGAAGGTGATCGAAACACCCGACGACTGAGGTCTTGGCGTGTTGGACCGGATAACCCTTGCCGTCGATGCCATGAGTGGCGATCGGGGCTGTGAACCGGTAGTGCGGGCGGCGGAGCAGGCTGTCGCCCTTGATGAAGCCTTGAGCATCGTGCTGGTGGGAAGCCGGTCGATTCTCGAGGCTTTTTTGATGCGCGATCACCCGCGGATCCGCATTGAGGACGCCACAGAAGTGGTCACCATGGCCGAGCGTCCGTCGTCTGTTCTGCGCAACAAGCAATCCTCCTCCATGGCTGTGGCGCTGCGTCTGGTTCGCGATGGGCAGGCACACGGTTGTGTGAGTGCCGGCAACACAGGCGCGCTTATGGCGCTGGGGCGCAGCATTCTGCGCACCTATCCCGGCATTGAGCGCCCGGCCATCATCAAGCGTATTCCGGGCCCGGGCAGTCGCTGTCACATGCTTGACCTGGGTGCCAACGTCGAAGCTTCTGCCGAACACCTGTTTCAGTATGCAGTCATGGGCTCTTTGATGGTTTCGGCATCCGAAGGGCTTGAAAATCCGAGGGTTGCGCTTCTCAATGTTGGGCGGGAAGACATAAAAGGCAACGAGCAGGTTAGACTCGCCGCACACATGTTGGCACAATCACCGATTGTGAACTATACCGGTTACGTTGAGGGCAATGACCTCTTCCATGATGAAGCCGATGTGGTCGTGTGCGATGGTTTTGTGGGGAATGTGGCATTGAAAACCGGCGAGGGTGTGGCGATGATGCTCATGGAGGTGCTGCGCGATGGCCTTCGAGAGAGCTGGTATGGTCGTTTCGTGGGCTGGCTGGCGAAGCCGGTCCTGGCACGGTTGCTGCGGCGGATTGATCCGGCGCGGCGTAACGGCGCCAGCCTGATCGGACTGCAGGGCGTGCTGGTCAAAAGCCATGGTCACGCCGATGTTACCGGCCTGGTGGCGGCGATACGCCAGGCGGTCAATGAAGTTGAACAGCAGGTGCCGCAGCGGATCGGCGCGGCCCTGGATGAAGTGGATTTCTGATCCGAATTCCGGAACAAAGAGGATCTTGAAGATGAAGATTGCCTGTGTTTTTCCCGGTCAGGGAGCGCAGCAGGTGGGTATGCTGGCGGACGCGGCCGAGCGCTGGGATCTGGTGGCTGATACCTTTGCGGAAGCTGCTGACGTGCTCGGTTACGACCTCTGGCACACCGTCCAGCAGGGCCCGGCCGAGACGCTCAACCGCACCGAGGTGACCCAGCCCGCGCTGCTTACCGCCAGCGTGGCGCTGTGGCGGGTCTGGGCTCATGAGGGCGGGCCTGCGCCGGCCTATGTGGCTGGACACAGCCTGGGTGAGTACAGCGCACTGGTTGCTGCCGGAAGCCTGGCGTTCAGAGATGCCGTTGAACTGGTTCAGATCCGCGGTGAGGCAATGCAGACTGCTGTACCCGCGGGTGAGGGGCGAATGGCCGCCATCATGGGGCTGGAAGATGATCAGGTGGTGGCGATCTGCCAGGATCTTGCGAATGAGGGGATTGTGGAGGCGGTGAATTTCAACGCACCGGGGCAGGTGGTGATTGCGGGTGCTACGGCATCGGTTGAGCGTGCGATTGAGGTGTGTAAGGCAGCCGGAGCCAAGCGGGCGCTCCCGCTGGATGTCAGCGTGCCGTCGCACTGTGCGCTCATGCAGCCTGCGGCGGATCGCATGGCGGGAGCGCTTGCTGGCTACAGCGTCAATGATGCCAGCATTCCGGTGATCCAGAACGTGTCGGCCGCAGCCGTCACAGATGCTGCAACCATTCGCGAAAATCTGTACTGGCAGCTCATTTCACCGGTACGCTGGACCGCCTCTGTGCAGTCAATGGCGTCCATGGACGTTGAAGCACTGGTTGAGTGCGGTCCGGGAAAAGTACTGACAGGGTTGACGAAGCGCATTGAGCGTAAACTGCCCTGCTATCCCATGGAAACGCCGGAGCAGCTTGAGCAGGCTCTGAATAGCTGCCGTGACGGCGGCAACTGATAACAGGAGAAGGTGCATCATGCTCGACGGAAAAGTCGTACTGGTCACCGGCGCCAGTCGCGGTATTGGCCGGGCCATTCTTGAGGCCATGGGCCGTGGCGGCGCCACAGTGATCGGTACTGCCACCTCGGAAAGCGGGGCCTCTTCCATTTCCCACTTCATCGGCGATCAGGGCTGGCAGGGCGACGGCATTGTCATGAACGTTTCTGATGCGGACAGCGTCAAAGCGGGCATTGATCAGATCAGCCAGGCCTACGGCGCACCCTCGATTCTGGTGAATAACGCCGGGATAACCCGCGATGGACTGCTTATGCGTATGAAAGAGGCGGACTGGGACGAGGTGATCAACACCAACCTCAGTTCGGCCTATCGCACCAGTCAGGCGGTATTGAAAGGGATGATGAAAGCCCGCTGGGGCCGTATCATCAACATCAGCTCAGTGGTCGCACGCCTGGGTAACGCCGGTCAGATCAACTACGCGGCCAGCAAGGCAGGGTTGGAAGGCATGACCCGCAGCCTGGCACGGGAAATAGCTCCCAGAGGCATTACGGTCAATACGGTGGCGCCTGGGTTTATTGCCACGGACATGACGAATTCGCTTGACGAGAAACAACGGGATGCCATGCTGTCGGCCATCCCGTCGGGGCGCCTGGGTGAACCATCCGAAGTGGCGGATCTGGTTGCCTTTCTCGCCTCTGAGCAGGCCGGTTACATTACCGGTGAAACCATACACGTCAACGGCGGTATGTACATGAACTGAGGAAGGATCCTGAATCGGGCCGTTCTTGTCTGGTCCGGGGGATTCAACTAAACTGGCACGCCAGCACAGCTTGGTGACGCAAAAGTGAGGATATTATGAGTACAGTTGAAGAGCGCGTTAAGAAGATCGTCTGTGAACAACTCGGTGTGAAAGAGTCCGAGGTCCAGAGCACTTCTTCCTTCGTGGAAGACTTGGGTGCGGATTCCCTGGACACAGTCGAGCTGGTCATGGCGCTGGAGGAAGAGTTTGAAACCGAGATTCCTGACGAGGAAGCGGAGAAGCTCACCACGGTCAAGGATGCAGTGGACTACATCGAGTCCCATATCTGAGAACGCGCCTTTTTAAGCACCAGGCATAAAGCCGCCTCGATCAAACCCGGGGCGGCTTTTTTGATGCCGTTGCTATACTGAAATGGCCAAATTGAAGAGGTCTGACTATGTCCGCGAGACGTGTAGTGGTAACGGGTACCGGCATGCTGTCGCCCCTGGGCAGCGATGTGACCCAGAACTGGAAGGCTGTGCAGGCGAGCGAGAGTGGCATCTCGCAGATTGAGCGGTTTGACACCGAAGGATTTTCCAGCCGGATCGGCGGTGCGGTACGCAATCTCAACGCCGAGGATTATCTCCCTGCCAAGGAACTGCGCAAGCTTGATGCCTTCATCCACTACGGCCTGATTGCCAGCTTCCAGGCGATTGCCGAAAGCGGTCTGTCTGATACTCCCGGGCTGGATCCGGACAGGGTGGGTGTTGCCATTGGCTCCGGGATCGGTGGGCTGGAGTTCATTGAGAAAAGTGTCCATACCCTGACCGGGCAGGGGCCTCGCCGGGTCTCGCCGTTCTTTGTCCCGGCCTCCGTCATCAATATGATTGCGGGTAATCTGGCCATCAAATACGGCTTCTGTGGTCCCAACTTTGCGATCACTACTGCCTGCACCACCGGCACCCATAACATCGGCTATGCAGCCAGAACCATCAAGTACGGTGATGCGGATGCAATGATCGCGGGTGGCTCGGAAATGGCGACCACACCAACCTCGCTGGCGGCCTTCGCTTCTGCCAAAGCCCTGTCCAGCCGCAACGATGAGCCGGAAAAGGCAAGCCGCCCCTGGGACCGTGGTCGCGATGGCTTTGTCCTGAGTGATGGCGCCGGAGTTGTGGTCCTGGAAGAGCTGGAGCATGCCAGAGCTCGTGGCGCCAACATACTGGCGGAAGTGGCCGGCTTTGGCATGAGTGATGACGCCTATCACATTACTGCACCTCCAGCGAAAGGTGAGGGCGCGGCCAAATCCATGCGCAACGCGCTGCGCGACGCGAAGCTCAACACCGATGAGCTGGATTACATCAACGCCCATGGCACCAGCACCACCGTCGGCGACGTTGCAGAGGTGCAGGCAGTGCGCAGTGTGCTTGGCGAGTGTGCGGACCAGGTGGCTGTAAGCAGCACCAAGTCCATGACAGGTCATCTGCTTGGGGCGGCAGGTGCTGTCGAAGCCATCTTCAGCATTCTGGCCATGCGCGATGGTGTGCTGCCGCCGACCATCAATCTGGATGATCCGGATGATGGCTGTGATCTGGATTTTGTGCCCCACCATGCCCGTGATGCCCGGGTTAATGCAGTCATGAGCAACTCTTTCGGTTTTGGTGGCACCAATGGAACTCTGGTCATGCGCCGGTTTGAGGGCTGATGGAGCGGGTGAGCTGGTATTGGCCAGGGTCGCCCGGGATTCCGGCCGATGACCGTGGCCTGGCCTATGGCGACGGTCTTTTTGAAACCATCCGTGTAACAGCGGATGGCCCCGTGCTGTTAGAGCGCCACCGGGACCGGCTGCTCTCAGGGGCCCAGGCGCTGGGCATCCCCTTTGGAGGTTGTGACTATCAGCAATGGCTGGATGAGGCGCGGGCTCGCAGCCTGCTTGAGGCGGGCGAAACCGATCAGATTGTGAAGCTGACCCTGACCCGCGGTTCAGGGGGACGCGGCTATCGGATACCAGACCAGCCCCAGCCTCGCCTGCTCACCAGTGTGATGTCGGCACCACCGGTACCCCGACAGCCAGTGTCAGTCCGGTTCTGCCGGCAACCAGTATCGCCAGCACCAGGGCGCGCGGGTTTCAAAACCCTGGAGCGCCTTGATCAGGTGCTGGCCAGCCAGGAGCTTCCCCCCGAGTGTTTTGAGGGGTTGATGGCGGATCATGAGGGGCGCATCGTTGAAGGGACGCGCACTAATCTTATGCTGGTTCAGGGCCATGAAACCGTAACGCCACCACGCCATCACCTGGCTGTTGCGGGCACGCTGCGGGATTGGCTGGTTGCGGTTCTACCCGATCAGGGCTATACCGTCACTGAGCAGCGCCTGTCCCGGCTGGATGTGCAGGGTGGTGGGCTTTTGCTGCTCAACAGTGTCATGGGCGCGGTGCCAGTGGGCCAGCTCGATTCCGTGTCGCTTGCGGTGACGCCGGAGACGCTGAAACTCGCGCAGTGGATTCAGCAACAGATCGGACTCCAACACCTTGATTCGTAAACTGATACTGGCACTGGCCAGCCTTATTGTCTTCTGTGGTGCGGCCGTCACTTTTGTGGTGCTGCAGAACCTGTCTGCCCTGGATGAACCGGTTGGGCTGGATGAGCCCGTTACCTTGGAAGTCGACCAGGGCACCGCATTTGTCCATGTGGCCCGGGAATTTGAGGATCGGGGCTGGGTGGATGACATCTTCTGGCTCCGGGTCAAGGCACGGCTCTCTCCGGAGCTGGCCAGCATCCGGGCCGGGTATTACCGGTTTGAGCCCGGCACCTCGGTAACCCAGATGCTGCGGACCATGGCCGAGGGGCGCACCCACACCTGGCCCATCCGGTTCGGGGAGGGATGGACGTTTGCCCGGATCCGTGAGGAGCTGCAAAGCCATGAGCACCTGGATCACACCATAGAGGATCTGTCCGATGAGGCTGTCATGGAACGTCTTGGACAGTCGGACATGCATCCGGAAGGTTGGTTCTTTCCGGATACCTATCGCTACCACAAGGGCCAGACTGACCTTTCTGTGCTGCGTCAGGCGTACAAGCGGATGAACCGGGTGCTGGCTCAGGAGTGGGCCGATCGTCAACAGGATCTCCCTTACGACACACCCTATGAGGCGTTGATCATGGCCTCGATAGTCGAACGTGAAACCGGGGTCCCCCATGAGCGTCGGCGCATTGCCGGGGTTTTTGTGCGGCGTCTGGAGCAGGGTATGCGCCTGCAGACAGACCCGACTGTGATCTATGGCATGGGCGACCGGTATGAGGGGCGAATCACCCGCTCCGATCTGCGTGAGCACACCCCCTACAATACCTATCGGATCGACGGTCTGCCGCCTACGCCCATTGCCGTGCCCGGCCAGGCATCGGTGCATGCCGCAGTGAATCCTGAAGAGGGGGATGCACTTTTCTTCGTGGCTCGGGGAGACGGTTCCCATCAGTTTTCCGAGACTCTGGACGAGCATAATGAAGCGGTGCGCAAATACCAGTTGCAGCGACGTGAGGACTACCGCTCATTCCCGTCACCGACACAGAGCAGGTCTGAAGATGAGGAGTGATTCCGGCCGCGGTCTGTTCATCACCTTTGAAGGCACTGAAGGGGTTGGCAAGTCGACCAATCTTCAGGCGGCAACCCAGTATCTGAAGCATCGGCAGGTACCCCACATCCTGACCCGCGAGCCCGGCGGAACGCCCCTGGCTGAGGAAATACGTGGCCTTTTGCTCAGTAGCCGCGAGGAGCCGGTCCATGAAATGACCGAGTTGCTGCTGATGTTCGCTGCCCGGTCACAGCACCTGAACCAATTGATCCTGCCCCAGCTCGAGAAGGGAACCTGGGTGCTCTGCGATCGTTTCACCGACGCCACCTATGCCTATCAGGGTGGCGGCCGACAGATGAGTGAGGCGCCGGTGGCGGCTTTGGAGCAGCTCGTGCAGGGGGATCTCCGGCCGGATCGGGTATTCTGGCTGGATGCGCCGGTGGCGCAGGGAATGGCCCGGCTCGAGACACGCGAGGGTGCACCGGATCGGTTTGAGACAGAACGAGGGCGTTTTTTTGAGCGGGTCCGGGAGGCTTACCAGGCCCGCGCACAGGCCAATCCTGAGCGCTACCGACGCATTGATGCCTCTGCGGATCTGGCTGCCGTTCAGGCTTCCCTGGAGCGCGAACTGGATCTTCTTGTTAAACAACAATGCAATTCCTGAGCGGCTCTGCTTTAATGAAAGCAGTAACCTGAGGGGGCGGAGTCACCGCCCCGGAGCCGGGAGCGCCAGGGATGCTCAAGGCAAGACTTGTACACCTGCCAGAAAAGCCGCAGCGACATAGTCATGCGCACCATCAACTGGTCATTGGGCTGACCGGCGAAAGCAATCTTGCAGTTAACGGACGCGAAGCCCGTCTTGAATCGGGGGCTGCGGCTGTTGTGCCTACCCTCGCGGTGCACGATTTTCATGGTGACCCCTCCAATGTCGTCTGGGTTATAGATCTGGAGCGTGATGCCCCGGAATTCACCCAGCATGACCATCCCGGCCACCGTGCGTTCACCCGACTCTTTGAGCGCCCACGTTTGATTCGCCTGAGCAAACCCGTGCGCGACCTGCTCTGGCATTACCGGGAACAGATGCGTTACGCGGATGATGAGGATGAGCTGGGGTACCACCTTGGGGTGGCGATCACCCAGTTGACCGTAGCCTGTCTCAACCTCGAATCCGAGGCGGCTCCATCACGTATGGACCGGGTTCAGCGATTCATCGACATGAACCTGGACCGGCCTCTGCGAGTGGCCGACATGGCCGATCTGATGTGCATGAGTGTCAGTCATTTTCAGCGTTGTTTCCGCAGGGAAACCGGTTTGTCCCCGCGCCGTTTTCTGATCGAAAGGCGCCTGGAACGTGCGCAGATGCTGCTCAGGGAACAGGATCTTTCGATTGAGGAGGTGAGTCAGCGGGTTGGATTCTGTGGCCAGAGTGCGCTGACGAATGCCTTCACAAAATACCGTGGTTGTACGCCGGGCCAGTGGCGAAGGCACTCCGACGACCGGGCACAGGGTCTTAATCAGGGCGACAATGACTTTGAGTCCGACGCATTTTTTAAAAGATATGATGCATTCCTGCAAGACGTTGAAGAGACAGAGCACTAGATTGAGGGACTAAGCATTTTCAGGCTTGGTCTGAATCTACTGAACAGATTGGGGGCAGCAGAATGTTTGAAGCACACCGGGTACTGGACGATGCATTTCCCCGTGACGATCTTGATTTCCTCTGGGAAGCCATTGTCGACAATCATTACGCGGATGAAGCCAGATATCTCGAGTCGCTACTGACACTTGTCGGCCCCAGGGATTCCGAGCGTGACGCCATCGCCAAGCGGGCCCATGGGCTCATTGCCAAGGTGCGTGAGCAGGACGAATCCGTTCATATGGTTGACGCTCTGCTTCAGGAATACAGCCTGGATACCGAGGAAGGCGTGCTCCTGATGTGCCTGGCGGAAGCGCTGATCCGCATTCCCGATGCCCACACGGCAGACGAACTGATCCGCGACAAAATGGGGGACGCCGACTGGCGTCGCCACGTTGGCCGCAGTGAATCGGTTTTTGTGAACGCCTCCACCTGGGGGATGCTGCTGACCGGACGCGTGGTCAAGATGGACCCGGGCCTGGAGGCTGAGCCACGTACCATCTGGCAGAAGTTGGTCAACCGCGCCGGTGAGCCGGTGATCCGCAAGGCCATGTACCAGGCTATGGCGATCATGGGACGACAGTTCGTGCTGGGGCGCGATATCAAGGAAGCGCTCAAGGAAGGTCGCACCTATCGTGATCAGGGCTATACCTATTCTTTTGACATGCTCGGTGAGGCGGCACTGAACGCGGACGACTCACTGCGCTATTTCGACGATTACTGGCAGGCTGTCGAAGCGGTTGGTCAGGACACCTATCCCAAGGGCGACAAACCGATACCGTCGGTTTCCATCAAACTATCTGCTCTGCATCCGCGCTATGAGCGCTACCAGCAGGAGCGGGTCCGGGAAGAGCTGGTCGAACGGGTCATCAAGCTGGTGACCCACGCCCGTGAGCGGGGGGTGCCACTGACCATCGATGCGGAGGAAATGGATAGGCTGGAGCTGTCCATGGAAGTCTTCCGGGCCGTATATGAATCCAGTGCCTGTCAGGGATGGGGCGAATTCGGCCTGGCCGTTCAGGCCTACTCCAAGCCATCGCTGCCGGTACTGTGCTACATCACTGCGCTGGCCCGCCGTCAGGGTGACAAGATTCCTGTGCGGCTGGTCAAGGGAGCCTACTGGGATACGGAAATCAAACACGCGCAGGTGCTTGGTGTGGAAGGTTATCCGGTCTATACCCGTAAGGAAGCCACGGATGTGTGCTATCTGGCCTGCGCAAGGTTTCTGTTGAGTCCCTACGCACAGGGTTACCTCTTCCCTCAGTTCGCCAGCCACAACGCCCATACGGTTGCATCCATTCTTCATATGGCCGAGCAGAACGATGCTGAATACGAGTTCCAGCGACTGCACGGTATGGGCGATGCGCTCTATGGTGTAGTGATGGAAGAAGTGCCCAGGGTGCCGGTTCGCATCTATGCGCCGGTTGGCGCACACAAGGATCTGCTGCCCTATCTGGTGCGCCGTCTGCTGGAAAATGGCGCAAATTCCTCTTTCGTTCACCGGCTGGTGGATGCGGAGACGCCCATTGATGATCTGATTGGGCATCCCGCAGATACCCTGAAGGGCCATACCCAGTTTCCGGATACGCGCATTCCCCGGCCTCCGCACATCTACGGAGAGGGGCGGTTGAACTCGCGGGGCCATAACCTGACCGTGCTCTCCCACCTGCGTCCATTCCAGAAGGAACTGGACCGGTGGCGGGGCCATCACTGGCAAGCCAGCCCCATCGTCAATGGGCAGAAGCGCGAAACCTCCGCCCGTACGGAAGTGGTCAGCCCCTATGACCGGCGCCAAAAGGTCGGGACCATGGGCTGGAGCCGCCCCGATCTGGTGGAGGATGCCCTTCAGACTGCCTGCGAGCAGTACGAATCCTGGAATCGCACACCCGCTGAAACCCGTGCCCAGTGTCTGGAGCAGTACGGCAACCTGCTGGAAGCCCATGAGCATGAACTGATTGCCTTGTGCAGTCGCGAAGCGGGTAAAACTCTGCTTGATGGCATTGCAGAGGTGCGCGAGGCGGTGGATTTCTGTCGTTACTACGCCAACCAGTGCCGTGAGCATTTTGGTGAGGCTATGGCCCTGCCGGGCCCTACCGGTGAATCCAACGAGTTCTATCTCGAAGGACGCGGGGTGTTTCTGTGCATCAGCCCCTGGAATTTCCCGCTGGCCATATTTTCCGGTCAGATAATGGCCGCTCTGGCGGCTGGCAATACAGTATTGGCCAAGCCCGCCGAGCAGACCAGTCTGGTGGCTTTTCGCGCCGTTGAGCTGATGCTGGAAGCCGGTTTCCCGGAAGGGGTGATTCATTATGTGCCGGGCGAGGGTGCGGGTATAGGTAAACAGGTGCTCCCCGATCAGCGACTCTCCGGTGTCACCTTCACCGGCTCTACAGGTACGGCCCATGTCATCAACAAGACCCTGGCGGCAAGGACAGGGCCCATTGTTCCGCTGATCGCGGAGACCGGCGGCCAGAATGCCATGATTGTCGACAGCAGCGCCCTCCCGGAGCAGGTGGTGAAGGATGCGCTCATGTCGGCATTCGGCAGCGCCGGGCAGCGTTGTTCCGCCCTGCGGGTAATGTTCATCCAGGAGGATGTGGCGGATGTCATCGAGGAGACGCTGTCCGGCGCCATGCGCGAGCTCTCCGTCGGTGATCCCAATCAACTGAGCACGGACGTTGGGCCAGTAATCGATAAAGGGGCATATCGTGTATTGATGGATCATGTGAAGGCGCTGCGTGATCAGGGTCGGCTGGTAGCGGAAGCGCCACTGCCGGAATGGAGCGATCACGGCTATTTCGTTCCCCCGGTAGCCTTCCAGATTGACAGCATCAGCAGCCTTGAGCAGGAATTTTTCGGACCTGTGCTGCACATTGTGCGCTACAAGGCAAAAGATCTGGACAAGGTCATTGATTCGATCAACAGCACAGGCTTTGGGCTGACTCTTGGCATCCACAGCCGCAGTGAGTCTGCCGCGGCCTATATTGAGCGGCGGGTCAAGGTGGGCAACACCTACATCAACCGCAACCAGGTGGGGGCGGTGGTCGGGGTCCAGCCCTTTGGCGGTCAGCGCCTGTCCGGTACCGGTCCGAAGGCTGGCGGACCCCATTATCTGCCCCGTTTCGCTACGGAACGCGTGCGGACCAATAACACCACGGCAGCGGGTGGTAATGCCACGCTCCTGTCTTTGGGTGTGGAAGAAATCGGGTAACAACAACAAAGGGGCTTAGCCCGGAGGAGTCAGACCATGGTAGAAGATACAACAACGGTCACGATAACCTTTATCGTGTACATCGCAGGTATGCTGGCGCTGGGGCTGATTGCCTACATGAGGACCCAGAACCTCTCCGACTACATCCTGGGCGGACGTAATCTGGGCCCGATCCCATCGGCACTGAGTGCCGGCGCCTCGGACATGAGCGGCTGGTTGCTGCTGGGTCTGCCGGGTGCGGCCTATGCCAGTGGGGTTGGCGCGAGCTGGATTGCCATTGGTCTGCTGATCGGGACCTATCTGAACTGGCTGCTGGTGGCGAGACGGTTGCGCAATTACAGCCATGCCGCCAAGGACTCGCTGACCATTCCATCCTTCCTGGAAAATCGCTTTCGAGACACCAGTCGCCTGCTGCGTGTGATAGCGGCTTTCTTCATTCTGCTGTTCTTCCTGTTCTACACCAGTTCCGGTCTGGTGGCCGGCGGCAAGCTCTTTGAGACGGTGTTCGACATGCCCTATGAGTGGGCGGTTGTCATCGGCACTATCGCGGTCGTGTCCTACACCTTGTTTGGCGGCTTCCTGGCGGTGTCCTGGACGGACGTCATCCAGGGGCTCCTGATGCTTGCTGCGCTGATTCTTGTTCCAATCCTTGCCATCAACAGCAGTGAGGTCGGAGGCTTCTCCGGCCTTAATGATGAACTGATGGAGCTGGGGCAGGGGACATTGTCGCTGTTTACGGAGGCTGACGGCGAAGCTCTCGGGTTCATAGCCATCATCTCATCCCTGGCCTGGGGCCTAGGGTATTTTGGTCAGCCCCATGTACTGGCCCGTTTCAAGGCAATCAGTGACGAGTCGCTGGTGCCTTACGCCCGCCGTGTTGGTGTTACCTGGACTGCCTTTACCCTGCTGGGTTCAGTGCTGGTGGGCCTTGCCGCCGTGGGTTACTTCGGGGCGGACGGCCTTGATGATCGCGAGCAGGCGTTCATGTTGCTGGTGGATGCCCTGTTCCATCCGGTCATTGCCGGTATCCTGCTGGCGGCGATTCTTGCTGCTGTCATGAGTACCGCGGACTCGCAGCTTCTGGTGTCCTCATCCGCCCTGGCAGAGGATTTCTACAAGGGTTTCTTCCGGAAGGACGCGGATTCGGCAGAGTTGGTTCGGGTGGGCCGCATCGCGGTGGTGGTGATCGCCGTCATTGCCTGTATCGTCGCACTGGATGATGAAAGTATGGTGCTGGATCTGGTCGCCTATGCCTGGGCTGGCTTCGGCGCGGCTTTCGGTCCGGTGATCCTGCTGTCGCTCTACTGGCGTGACATGAACCGCAACGGCGCCCTGGCAGGTGTGCTGACCGGTGGCATCACCGTGGTGGTCTGGGACCTGCTCGAAGGTGGTCTCTTTGACATCTACGAGATCGTACCAGGCTTCCTGTTTGCAGCTATTGCGGTCATTGTGGTGTCGAAGCTGTCCGATGGACCCAGTGAGGAAATCAATCAGGAATTTGACAAGGTGAACGGATAACCACTTCATCACGAAGCCGATGAAGGCAGTAACAGGCCGCAGCGGTGACGCTGCGGCCTTTCTCGTTTGCAGTGCCGCTGCTTGTTGGCGGTCGCCCGCTCAGGCTATCCTTCGCGCTTTCCAATAAGCCGGAGCCCCATCATGCCTGCTGAAGTCGATCTTTCCTCCATTCACGGTTTTCTGCCCTGCCGCACGCCCGATGCCTGGGTGCAGGCGGCTCTGGAGAACTTGCCTACCCTGCTCATTGATCACGCCCATTGTGAGAAAAAAGCGGCATCCACGGCGCTTGGGCTCATGCACCGCTATGTGGACAACCCGGATCTGCTGCACAAAATGTCACGGCTGGCCCGTGAGGAGCTGCGCCACTTTGAGCAGGTGCTGAGTATTCTGCAGAAACGTGGCATTGAATACCGCCAGTTACGGGCTGGACGCTATGCCTCATCGCTGCATGAGATCGCACGCCGGGAAGAACCGGGCCGGCTGGTGGATACGCTCATCATCGGGGCTATCATCGAAGCGCGCTCCTGTGAGCGGTTCAACGCCATTGCCCCGTTTTTGGATGAGGAATTGAACGACTTCTATGTTTCCCTGCTGCGCTCCGAGGCCCGTCATTACGAAGACTACCTGAAGCTTGCGGAGGAGGCCGCAGGGGAGCCGGTTACCGATCGGGTTGCTCAGTTCCTGGCGGTGGAAAAGGCGCTGATCGAGTCCCCCGAGGCATTGTTCAGGTTCCACAGCGGCGTTCCCGGCTGATACTCCCTAGCCACGAGCCAGTATTGGCGCTGCAACAAACAGCACCCAGACAGTAATCAACACGACTGTTATCAGGCTGATGATGCTGCCGGCGCGGACCATCTGTGCGACCGAGAAGCGTCCACTGCTGAACATGATGGCGTTGGGCGGCGTCGCCACCGGCAGCATGAAGGCACAGGAGGCGGCCATGGCTACCGGAATCGCCAGATAGGCCACAGGGTAGTTCAGACTGATGGCCAGCGAGGAAACCAGGGGCAGCATGGTGGCCGCCGTTGCGGTATTGCTGGTGACATGGCTGAGCACCATGATCAGCATCACCACCCCGGTCATCATCAGCCACAGAGGCTGCCCATCCAGACCCTGGAGTGCAGCGGCGGCAGTTTCCGCCAGTCCGCTGGACTCAATGGCCGCACCCAGGCTCAGGCCGCCACCGACCAGAATCAATACACCCCAGGGTAGATTGCGGGCCGCCTCCCAGGTCATGAGAAATTCAAGTCTGCGCCAGCTGGCCGGAATGACGAACAGAAGCAGCGCTCCGAGAAGGGCAATGCCCTCGTCCCGGATGTTGAGCTGTGGCCACAGTTGCTCCAGCAATGGACGGCTCAACCAGGCCAGCGCGACCAGTGCGAAGACAATCGATACGGCGATCTCCGGGCGGCCCATCCGTCCCAGGGAAGCGCGCTGCTGCTCCAGCAGTTCAGCGAGCCCCTCCAGGGGTTGATGGGCGACCGGGTAGATGCGGCTGGTCAGTAGCCACCAGGCGACAGCCAGCAGCAATGCTGCCAGGGGAAAGGCCACCATCATCCATTCGCCAAAACCTATGCTCAGCTCATGGTTGTCATTGAGGTAGCCGGCCAGTATGGCGTTGGGCGGTGTGCCAATGAGGGTGGCCATGCCACCGATGTTGGCGCTTATGGCAATGCCCAGCAGCAGGCAGAGCCCGAAATGCTTCTGGCTCTGGCCGTCGTCGTCACCCATCAGGCTCAGCACGGAAAGCGCAACAGGCAGCATCAGTGCCGCTGTGGCCGTGTTGCTGACCCACATACTCAACCCGGCGGTGGCCAGCATGAATCCGCCCACAACCCGGTCGGGCTGTGTGCCGGCGATGGAAAGCACCTTCAGTGCCAGTCGTCGGTGCAGATTCCAACGCTGCACCCCTTCGGCCAGGATGAACCCACCAAGAAAGAGGAAGATAAGCGGGTTGGCGTACGGGGCGGCAGCCTCCTCTATGGGAACGATATCAAGCAGTGGCAGCAGACCTGCCGGAAGCAGGGCGGTGATGGCAATGGGCAGGGACTCTGTCACCCACCAGACCGCCATGAGCAGGGTCAGTGCCAGGGCGCGCCAGGCCTCAGTGCCAATGCCCTCGGGAGGGCCAGCAAACAGCATCAGAGCAAACAGCACTGGCCCCAGTATGAACCCCAAATGCAGCCGCCAGCGTGAGAGGAACATAATGAAGGAAGGTTCCGTAGAGCTCTGGCGAACGCCGGAGCTGTGCGGCCTGTCTGTGTCGCTCACAAATGACGCTCCTTCAGGATGTCGGGACAGAGCACGGCCGCTCCGGCAAAGCGCCCATGACGCAGGTCATCCAGTGCCTCATTGGCCTGCTCGAGTGGGTAGGCCGTTACTTCCGTGCGCACCGGAACCTCGGGTGCGATGGTCAGAAACTCGTGGCCGTCGGCGCGGGTCAGGTTGGCCACGGATCCAAGGCTGCGTTCCTCCCAGAGCAGGCTGTAGGGAAAGGAAGGGATGTCACTCATATGGATGCCGCCGCTGACAACGCTGCCGCCACGGTCCACGTGTTTCAGTGCCGTGACCATCAGATTCCCAACCGGGGCGAATATCAGCCCCGCATCAAGTGTCACTGGTGGTACGTCGTCGCTGGATCCGGCCCAGGTTGCTCCCAGTCGGCGGGCGAGATCCTGAGCGCCTTCATCGCCGGGGCGGGTAAAGGCATAGACGGCCTGTCCGTGCCAGACCGCGATCTGGGTAAGAATATGCGCTGCCGCACCAAAGCCGTAAATGCCCAGGTTGTTGATGGTCTCACCCCCGGCCAGTCGCCAGGTGCGGTAGCCGATCAGCCCGGCGCAGAGCAGTGGTGCAATGGCCGTGGGTTCGGCTTCTGCGGGCAGGGGGAAGCAGAAATCACTGTAGGCCAGAGCGTATTCGGCAAAGCCGCCGTCCAGTGTATAACCGGTGAATTGGGCGCCGGTACAGAGGTTTTCCTGTCCGCGCTGGCAATAGCGGCAATGCCCGTCTGTGTAGCCGAGCCAGGGCACGCCGACCCGGGTTCCCGGCGCAAGTCCAGTGTCTGCGCCGGCCTCAACCACGTATCCCACAATCTGGTGACCCGGAATCAGCGGCAGTGCCGGTTCTGACAGCTCCCCGTCAAGAATATGCAGATCGGTTCGGCAGATGCCGCAGGCTTCAACGCGCAGCAGTACCTGGTCGGCGCGGTGCAGTTGCGGTACTGGCATCTGGATGGACTCAAGGCGTTGTCCTGGTGCATTGAGCACCATGGCGCGCATCTGTCGGGGCAATGAACGGGGGTGCGTCATGACAGCATCGCCTGATTTACGGTTTCAGTCAGTTGATATTATCAGACGCACTATCGCTGTAAATGAATCCATGAACAGCGTGCGCTACACCGGGAAGGGTTCAGAGTACAACTCAGGGGGCTGCTCCGGTGTTGCGGTGATGTACCAGAGTTCGCTATACCAGTCGCCCAGAACATACCGCTTTGCCGGCGCGCCTTCCACCTGAAGGTCGTGGATGGCGGGCCTGTGGGTGTGGCCGTGGATGAACTGGCGCACACCATGCTCCGCCATGGCCCGGATGACCTCGTCTGGCGTCACATCCATGATGTCCTGCTGCTTGTCCTGGTTCTTGGCCTGGCTGATCTGGCGCATCTGCCGCGCCACCATCTGCCGATCCGCCAGGGGCCGCTGCAGAAAGGCCTGCTGCCACTGGGGGTCACGCATGTTGGCGCGGAACCTCTGGTATTCCTCGTCGGCCGTACAGAGGCTGTCGCCGTGCATTAACAGTGTTGGCTCCCCATAGAGATCGATCACGGTGGGGTCATCGAGCAGGGTGGCACCGATGCGCTGGCAGAAGTCCTCACCAATGAGGAAGTCGCGGTTGCCGTGCATCAGATACAGGGCCGTGCCTGTGGCACGGGTCGCCTGCAGTGCCTCGGCAATCTCTTGTTGCAGAGGGCTGCGCTCATCGTCACCAATCCAGGCTTCAAAGAAGTCCCCCAGAATGTAGAGCGCCTCAATGCCATGGGCGTAGCGCGGAAGAAACGCCAGAAAGGCGTCGGTGACGTCCCGCCGGTCTTCTTCCAGATGCAGATCGGCTATGAAGCGGGTGGTCATTGCGAGTCCTGCTCCTCGGTGAGGTAGGCACGCTCAATGCAGATCTCATCTACCGGCACATCTCTGTGCCCCGCCCGGGCGGTGGTTGGGGTTTCGCGAATGCGATCAACCACCTCCATGCCCTCGACCACGTCGGCAAATACACAATAGCCCCAACCGTCCTGGGTCTTGCCCGTGTGGTCGAGAAAACCGTTGTCGTTGACGTTGATGAAAAACTGCGCGGCGGCCGAATGGGGGCTCATGGTGCGGGCCATGGCCACAGTGCCGCGCTTGTTGCTGCGCCCGTTGTCGGCCTCGTTCTGGATCGCCTCCCGTGGTTTGCGCGGTTCCATGTCCGGGCCAAAGCCTCCGGCCTGGATCATGAAGTTGCTGATTACACGGTGAAAAACCACCCCGTCATAGAACCCATCGCGAACGTACTGTTCAAAGTTGGCAGCGGTTTCCGGGGCATTGTCGTAATCGAGCGCCAGCTGAATCGGGCCCTCGCTTGTTTCCAGAACGACCATCAGGCTATATCCTCTCGCAGTTTTGTTGGGCGCATTGTAAGTGAACAGCGCATGGGCTCAAAGGCCGACTATGAGTATAATACCGCACTCATCATTCGGGCACTGTCAGGAAGGTTATGAGCGCAGAAGAGAGCAAATCCGGCAATTTCATCAAAACCATCATCGACGAGGACCTGCGCGAAGGCAGGCACGACCGGATCGTGACGCGTTTTCCGCCCGAGCCCAACGGCTACCTCCACATTGGTCATGCCAAGTCGATCGTGCTCAATTTCGGGCTGGC
>LKMJ01001192.1_pt1 | contig 22450 bp, 30 predicted proteins | sample 643391 | NCBI WGS metagenome assembly LKMJ01 (sample SAMN04112250, study PRJNA286221) | soda lake metagenome | biome: soda lake; feature: Kulunda Steppe; material: water; isolation source: sample PL-Br10 brine of Picturesque Lake | place: Russia: Kulunda steppe | collected 2010-07
CAGGAGTACCTGATTACCCCCCCCCCTCCTTCTAACACAGGTCCACCTTCTTCGTGCGCACCTGTTACACGCTCAAAGCATAGGCATGTGGTGCACACATCCCAGTGGGAGGATCTGTCCCCACGCACAGCATGCTTCAAATTCTGGAGCTTACCTTTAGAGCCTTCCCCATCAGGCACCAGCCACTTGACTTCCCCCTCAAACAGACCACTCTGAGTGCAAGCCAGCACCATGTCCTGCAGGCAGCAGTGCCAGGCAAAGACACATGATGTAAACATGGAGCCAGGGGCTCTAGTCAATTCCCCCATACTCCCATAAACTCCCAGGCAGACCGCTTTGCCTGCAAGCCAGAACCATGCCCTGCAGGCAGCAGTGCCAGGCAAGGACTATCGTGATCAAGAATGAAGCAACAGTCTCTCGTCAACTTGCGCAGGTCCCATGGCCAACATGCATGAATCTCTTCAGGGTGTTCAGCAACGCGCCCAGACAGAACGCGTGCATCAGCGCAGCATGTGGCCAAGCTCTACAGGAGAGGGCACTTGTGGCAAGAGTGGGTTCGGGGTTCGAACCTCACTGGAGGCCAACCGGCTAAGCTGCCCTCGTTCGGCGGATACAGCCTTGAAACCTAACCTAACCTTGTGGCCAGAGGTGAAGCTGACCAGGCGAGGCAGCGTGCATGGATAACTTGCGGCCAGCAATCAGCTGCCTCGCTGTCAAGACCCTGGCTCCTTGATTGAGTGCAATAGAAGGCCATTCCCTGATGAACCACTGTGTGTGTGCATGTGTGTGTGTCCAGGTGGCTACTTAATAAGGAACCTGGGCGCGTGGGCAGGTTGGGGGTCAGGGGGGCCCATTTAGGTTGGCATTGCAAGTTCCTGACGTTAGGAAAAGGGCAGGCAGGGCCGCCCTTGTCAGGGGGGGCCCACTCAGAAAAGGCAGGTCGGGAGCCCCCCTCATCCTAAGCACAGGAGGTGCGCAGGCGGAGGCTTCCAGGGTTCCAACATCCCATGGGACTGCCGCCATGCGCACAGCGGGTCGCATGCTCCCTGATGGCACCCATGCCCTAACATTTCCGTGCACCCATGCCCTATCATTTCCGTGCACCCATGCCCTATCATTTCCGTGCACCCATGCCCTAATATTTCCGTGCACCCATGCCCTCTCATTTCTGTGCCCTATCATTTCTGTGCCCTGTCATCTCCGTGCACCCATGCCCTAACATTTCCTTGAACCCATGCCCTATCATTTCCGTGCACCCATGCCCTAACATTTCCGTGCACCCATGCCCTATCATTTCTGTGCCCTCTGTCATCTCCGTGACCCACCCTCTCGGTGCCCTATGAACTACGTGTGCCCCATGAACTATGTGCCCTATGAATTATGTGCCCCATGAACTACGTGCCCCGTCATCTTTGTCCCACAGGCCCAGCCTTTTCAGGGGGGGAACCCTCACCTAGGTGCTGGAGGTTCCCAGCGCTCAGGGCGCCCAGGCATGGGAGGGGCCCAGCACTTGGGCACTGGAGGAGTGCAACCCTTCATGTACCGCTTTCACCACACACACACACACACACACCCTCTCCAGCACCTCCCTTTCCATGAAATGCTTTCACCTCCCCTCCCGAGCCCCTCCCCAAAAATATAGCCTCACTGTCCCAAATGCGCTCCCACCTCCACCCCTCCCTGGCATGCGAGCGCGCCCATTCAGGCCCCGACACACACACACCCTGAAAGTCACTGGGTTGTTGTCGCAGCCCATGAACGCGCGCCCCCTGAATGGGCCGCTCCCATCTCCGGCCAGCACCTGCATGTTTTGTCATGCAGGCATGTGCAGTTTTTTGCGCACCCTGCTACAAGCACGCGCCAATTTGATGCTAGCACCAATTGGCCTGAATAGGCCATAGTACAAAACACGCGCCCCTGCGCCCATGCTGTTGTGGGAAGCACAGCCCCTTTTGTGTCACAGTGCGTACACCAGCGGCGCCGCTGACAAGCGTAGCGCAGGACACCAGGAGCGCTTCTCAGCCGTGAGCAAAAACATTTGCCAGCCGTGAGCAAAACCACGTGCCAGCCATGAGCACAACCATACCAGCAGTGAGTACAACCGTGTGCCAGCCATGAGTACAACCATGCCAGCAGTGAGTACGACCATGTGCCAGCCATGAGTACAACCATGCCAGCAGTGAGTACGACCATGTGCCAGCTGTGAGTACAACCGTGCCAACTGTGAGCAAAACCATGTGCCAGCTGTGCACAGCATTTGTGCAGCCCCAGGCAGCGGCCTGTCAAACCATACCAGCTGAGCGCAGCGTGTGCTGAGCCCCAGCCAGCATTGTAGCATGAGCTCAAGCTTGTGCCAGCCACATGCAGCAGACTCAAATCCAGGGCTGGCAGGGATGTGCAAGCAATGAGCACGGCATTGCTTCCCTGGCTTGGCACGCCCACGCCTCCACAAACCTACCTCTGCACACTACGCTGCTCCCCTGGCTCTCCACATTCCATCGCTTTCTTGGTCATGAACAGTGCCCTGCCTCTCTGGCTCTACACACCACACTGCGCCTTGAACAGTGCTTTCCTGGCTCTGCACACACGTGCCTCTACACACTCCATGGCAGCCACACTCCATGGCAGCCACACGCCTCTGCACACACACGTCTCTGCACACACGCCTCTGCACACTCCATGGCAGCCACTTGCACGGAACAGAAGAGCACACGGCAGTGTGCCCACTCTGCCTGCGCTCATGCTGCCTTCCACTGCATGCAAGTGCATGTGCATGCATACACATATGTATATACACACATGCACATGTACATGCACATGCACACGCATACGCGCGTGCGTTCCTGCTGGCATGCGCTGACACTGGTTGCTGCGGCTGCGCTGCATCCACCAAACCAAGTGCATCAAATTCACAACATACGCGTGCTTGCAAAAATCGTAAGCGGAAGCACACGCAAAAAGATGCACGCGCACACGCAAAAACACGCACGTGCAAACAAACCCACACGCACGCACACACATGCGCACACACTCACGCTAGTCGCAAGCCGCGCCGCATCCTCGTAGTGCAGCAGGTTGACGACGTAGCTCCCAGGGCGCTGCACCTCTTTTGCGCGCATGAAATATGTGTGCGCGCCGCGGTGAGTGTGGTACAGCCCCACCAGCCGCACCACGTTGCCGCCAGCCTGCGCGCGCGAGGTGCACGGGGTTTTGTTTGCTTGCGCTGCACGCGTGCATGTGTGCATGCTGTGCACGCGCACATGAGCTCTATGCACCTGTGTCGTGAGGTGGTGTGTGTGTGTGTGTGTGTGTGTGTGCTATGGGGGAGTGGGTGGACTGGTGTGCTCTCGTGTGCACATGTGCTCTTGCACCTGTGTCGTGAGGTTGAGTGTGTGTATGCGCTACGAAGAAGAACAAGGACTTGTGTGCTCTCGTGCGCTCGTGCGTAGGCGCGGCAGTGCGTGGGCGTGTGCCGCGGTGGTCTTGCACCGCACCAGTGTCAGGGCTCATGTGCTGAAGTGTCAAGCGCATGTCTCAAGCGCACCCCCTGTGTGCAGCATACATGTGACAGTGGCTTGTGTGCGGCTTTTGTACGGCATCCATGTGACAGTGGGCATGTGTGCGGCAGAGTCATCATGAATGGATGATCCATGTGGCGGGCTCAGGCCCGGGCGCTTGCTTCCACAGCGCCTGAGCGCCGGCCGCAGGCTGCTCCTGACCCCCTTTCTGCGGGGTCATGGGCGCACCTGCAGCACGGCCTGCTCCGCAAGCAGCAGCCTGTCCACGCTGGGCGACTTGCCCAGGCCGTGCAGCGGGCAGTGCTCATCAGACACATTGCCGCCGTCGTCCACGGCACACACGCTCATGCTGCCAGTGAACACAAAGGAGGCTGAGGGGTGCGAAGAGTCCCAGAGCTCCACGGCGCGCGCCACCTGAGTGTGTGTGTGTGTGTGTGTGTGTGCATGCGTGCACAAAGTGCTATGTGTCAAGTCAGTGTTGGTCCACCAGCCTACACGACATGAACGCCCAAGTGAAGCACATCTGTGCGGTCACGAGTGGCGTGGCTTGTGCTGGCGGTGTGGTGCAAGCAGACTCCAATGCCAATGCAGGTGATGCTTTGACCTGCCTTGGCAGGTGCACTTACAGCGTGCTGCTCTGGAGCTGCCTTGCAGGTGAGGTGGGTGCAGCTGGTGCTCTACAGCTTCCCTGCAGTGCTCACTCAAACTGAGCTGGCTTGCCCCATTATTTGGACGAGCCCACCCACCTCGGCAGCATAGTCTTCAGAGCCAGAGGGTGGTGCGCTAAACAGCACGTGGGGGTACTTCTTTCCAGGCGCAAGGGTTTCCTTTGTGGCGGCATCCAAACCCAGCTTGTGCAGCCTAATATGTGGCATGGACAAGGGAAGTGCATGATCGAAAGTTTGAAATGACTTATCATCACCCACGCGCTCTTGTGCTCATGTGCATGTATGCTGGCAGGCACCAGCAATGCATGCATGCCTGTAAGTTTAGTGCGTACAGATGTTGCATGCACGCGTGAATGTGTATGTGTGTGTAAGCCTGCCTGCATGCGTCCGTGCATGAGTGTGTGTGTGTCCGTGTGCGTGTGTGCGTGATAATGTTTGCCTAAAGCACATGGGCTTGGGTCTCCTAATGCTGTGCCTTTGTTGTGGGCATCGATCAGGCTTCTTGGAAGTAATCAAGTGACTCACGTTGCACAGAAATTATGAAGAGCAAGTTTCTGTTGAAATCATGAGGATGAAAACAGCTTCAGATAGAAGCTTCAGGATGGCAAGGAAGAGTCGTGCAAGGTTCAGCTCAGAAGTGTGACCCATGTGAGAGGAGCATCATGGGCAGGTGCATTCTTTAGCACTCTCAAGCTAGCCAGGATTCAATGCTCACTCCTCCTGTCACTGCACCTTCTCGTTGTACAATCCTGTTCTACAATCAGCGTTGGCTGCTTGCATAACTTGACAGAACAGCTCTAATGGCACGCAAGAGATCAACCCCATACTTATTCTGTTGCTTATCCGCGGAGCACATGACCAGAGTTGCCCACTGCCAATCCTCCAATCCAGCTTGTAAGTCCATGAACATGGGATCAAATTAGCCTAAAGAATGTCTTAGGTGTGCCATCCTCGCGCAACTGAGGGAAGAGAAGGAAGACAATGTGCAGCGCATACTTGCTCAGCTTGCCGGCCACCATCCCTGTTTGACAACGTCCGTCTTACCTCTCATGGTTGTTGGTCGTGTTGGTCAGGCCCAGGACTTGAGCTCCTGGGTGGGACTGCTTCCAAAGCCAGCCTGCATAAGCCCCTAGAACTCCTGGCCCAACAATGAGCAAATCATCCACTGTCCCTTGCTGCTCGGTTGCTGCTGCTGGTGCTGTGGTACCCATCCTTCTTGTTTTCCTGGATGAGCAGGCTGTCCGGCCGAGCTGCTTGAGGGAGGGAGGGGCCGATGAGACTTTACCGATGCTATAATTGCTGTGGCACTTCAACCAAGCGCTTGTGTGCAGTGTACCTCCTTTGGGGAGTGGAGGAGCGTGCGCGAGGCAAGCAGGCGAGGACTGCGAGGGAATACGCGGAGCCAAGTTAAACATTTGATTGAGCAAAATTGTTTGGGATCACTGAGCCATCTTGTTACGAAGCTGTTCAGGTCGCTAGGTGCGGCATTCCATACAGTCATCTTATAGAATGCGCATGCATTGTCTTACAATCGTCTCAGAAGAAGTCTTGCATCAGCTTATTCCTCAGAAGATGAAACGGCAGCTGTGAACCTTGATCAGCTCTAACCAGCTCAGCCCAGGATTATGCCTCGTAAAAGCAACAGTGAGAGCAGGAATCAGGGTAGGGGAGGAGGTGAGATGGTTGAGGTGCACGTAGTTGCTCCTTGGGAATTGAGTTTTAACCTGTGACATTGAACAGCTTGGATCAAGTCCTTGAACCTGGAAGCGCACGTGAATATGTACATCAGACGGAGTCAGTTCCCCAGACCTGCTTTGCTGTACTGCTTTCCATCACCCTCCTCCCACCACAGACTTCCAATAAGGCCCTACATGCATCCACACCTGAATCAGGAAGCATGCACACACCTGAATGCAGGTAGATGCACGCTTGTGAACATGCCCACGCAAGAGCACATACGCACCCGCACACTTACATATGCATGCACAGCCTGACTTGCCTCGTGTTCTGGATGCCCCAGGGCGCAGCGCCCACTTGGCGAACCACCGAGGAGGCGCCGCCATTCCCCCTCCCCCCGGCCTGTCCCACCCCAACCGAGCAAGGCAGCAACAAGGCCCGGGGGGCAGAGGCGCCAACAGGCGCGGCCCAGCCCCGCGTAGCAACCCGGCAACGCCTGCCAGGACCCCACAGAGTGGCAGGGGCAGGCCAGGGGGCCCACAAGGTGGGCTTGCAGGGAGCCCCAGCTCACCAGGAGGTTACGCTCCACCAAACACGCGCCCACAGCACCGCCATTCTCAGGGGCAGCCGCACCCCCGCCAGCACCCGCGGCTGCACCACGCAGGAAGGGGGCCTCAGGGGGGGGAGGAGGGCGTGCAGGGCCTGCCCAACCCGCTGGTGCACGTGGAGCTTGAAAGGGAGGGCGTGTGGAAGGTGCGGGGGCACAATGCGCATGCCTGTAATCTAGGCTGTGTGTGGCCCAGCGGGAAGCACACAAATACATGGCGCGTGCACACACGCACACACACACACACACGCACTCTCACGAACACGCGTACGCACTCACGCTCATGCACGGACATACACAGGCACTAACGCGCACACACATGCGCACGCACACACCCACACGTGCACTGGGGCCTCAAGTTGTCCAGGTCCTCTGCCACCAGAAGTCCCCTGGCCTGGGTCCTATGCGCAACGGGCACGCTGCACACTGAGCGGCCCTGCGCTGTGGCTCCCCCACCTCATGCCGTGCAGGTGTCGGCGCCCACGGGCCAGCGCTTCAGCAAGGCTCTGCTTGCAGGCATCGAGGTGTGGGCCGCGCAGATGATGGCTGGCCAGGAGGTGCACCTGACTCACCCCACATATGCGCTCGCAGCGCAGCTGGCGACGCCACCCCTCCCGCCGCCGCCCCCCCAACCCTCGCCCCTCACACCAGCCTCCAGGCCTGGGGCCCCCCTCACACCCGTCCCCCCCGTTCCAATCGTGCTGGCAGCGGTAGGTGGCGCAGCGGCGGGCGCGGCTGCAGGCCAAGCAGACCTTCATGGCATCGATGGTGTAGGGACAGGGGCAGCCAAGGCAGTGGCGGCGGGCAAGGAGAGCACCAGCGGCAGTGACAAGGAGTACATGGAAGAGGAGGAGGAGGAGGAGGAGGAGGAGGAGGAGGAGGAGGGGAGCTGGTACACCAACGACGGAGAGGAGGTTGGTGAGGTGGATGTTCGGAGTGAGGGAGAGGAGGACGAGGATGAGGGCACTCTGGGCAGCATGAGTAGGAACAAGGATGGAGACGATGATGATGATGGTGATGATACCAGCGATGGCGAGCTGAGAGAGGAGGGAGATAGCGCGCAGGAGTGGGGTGCGCGCGCTCGCGAGGAGGAGGAGGAGGAGGAGGAAGAGGAGGACGCTGAGTGTGCCGAGAGCTTTGGGGAAGACAGCGGCAGCGGCTTCAGCTACAGCGCACTGTGTGCAGACAACTATGGCGAGTGCGCCGTGCCGGCGCACAGTAAGGGCGGGGTGCTGGGCAGCACAGCAGCACCAGCACCAGCTGCCAGAGGGATGTCGGGGCCAGCGACAGCAATGGCCATTGCAGGTTCAACAGCAGCGGCGGGCAGTGGCAGCGGCAGAGCCGGCCCCCGCCACGCGGCTCTGCAGGGCGGCGCGTGCGCCTACCGCGCGGCTGCGGCAGCGGTCCCAACAGCGTCCCCAACTGCATTGCCTGGCCACCCAGGCGCCGTGCATGCCGGCGCGTCCCCAATCCTTGGTGGGTTGCTGTCCTATTACGCCCCGTGCCCTGGTGTGCCCCCACCATGTCGGCATCTGCGCACAACCCATGTGAGCTTGCGCTTGCTACCATGCTCCAGCCATTTTCATGTGAGCTTGCGCTTGCTACCATGCTTCAGCCATTTTCATGTGAGCTTGTGCTTGCTACCATGCTCCAGCCATGGTAGACAGCCAAGCATGAAAGCGGGCTGGGGTGCCATAAGCGCATGAACTGATAATGCGCACAGCCAATGCGGGGTGCGGGGCTAATGCGGTCCTGCGTAGGGATGTGATTGCGCGCCAGAAGCGCGCAAGCAGATCACGCATGCAAGGCTGAGTCGCTGGCATGTTCAACTGCCAGGTGCTCACCTTTACCGTGTGGGTGACTCCGGGGAACTGCCATCAGGCCCATCCACGGAGGGGGCTTGCAGTCCTGTCCTGGACAATATGCTGCCCTTGCATTGGGCATCAGACTTTTCTTTGACACATCTAAGTGTGCACCCTCCGGCGCGGCCTGGCCTCAAGCTAGCTTGTCCTGTAGAGCTATGTGTTTGTGTGTGCGAGTGTGTGTGTGCGTGTGTGTGTGCGCGTGTGCACGCGCACGCAAGTATGTGTAGAATGTGTGTGTGTGTGTGTGTGTGTGTGTGTGTGCGTTTGAGAGTTTGAGGTCAAACCGTCTCATGCATCAGTGTGGGTGATGTCAAGCTTTTTCACTCACGTGTGCACGCGCAGGCGGTTGCACACCTCAGGCCTCAGTGGTCACGCGCGGTGCCAGCATTGTGAGACACAGCAGCGCGGCCGATGGGCGCGTGCGCGTCAGCTTGCACCTGGAAAAGCAGGGGCTGACGGACGTGGAGGTGCAGCTGCTGGTGGCGTGGTACAAAGTGAGTGAGGCACATGATCATGGGCAGTGCGTTTTTGGTGGATGTGTGTGAATGTATGTGCGCGTGTGTTTGTGAGAGGGTGAAAGCGTGCATGCATTCGTGTGTCAGACAAGAAGGCAAGGGTAGGCTTCAAAGTGTGTGCGGCAGCCGCTGTGCTCATTTTGTGTCTGGCAAAGGCTGAGGACATCAGTCTTATTACGGGGCTGCCTGTGCCCTAGTCATGAATGGTCTGCATTTCATCTTAGTCAGGAAGCGCCTAAGGGTCGGAGCAGCAACGTGGCTCGTGAAGGCACAAGCAGGTTTACCTGTTTGGGATTTAAAGGTGGACCTGCTTGGGATCAGAAGATGGACCTTTTTCGATGATGAGGGGCTGTCAGTGCATCAGTGCAGACCTTGAAAGCATCTCAGGCCCCATGTACTGCTGCGCTCATCTCGGGAACCTGGTGCTTTTCCCCTCCACCTGAACCTCAGGAGAGAGTTGCAGACAAGCTGGAGATCTCAAAGCTGTGGCTCTTTGACAACAGCATTGGTAAGACTGCTGGGAGGGGTGGGAGGTGGAAGCGACGCTGCTTGTTTCCACCCATGCCCAGCCTTTCTTGGAATGTGGGTATTACTTCACAGCATGGTCGCATGGGGATATAGGAGGGCAAGCTGCTCAAGTCCATCGTTTTCCCCTTGATTCAGGTATTTGCCAAGGCGGCCTGCGCTGCAATTCAAGTCACTGCCTGGGACTAATTTGGCACACTCCTAAGCAAAGTTGCGGCACAGCCAGCTGCAACTGCGCTTTTTTTGTCCAGGGGATGCTGGAGCTGCTGCCCTATCTGGCTTGATGCACGACCGGCTGTTGGAAGTACACCTGTCGCACAACACAATGACAGCCACAGGTATGAACGTGCTTTGCGTATGTGTATGTGTGTGTGCATGTTTTTGCATATACGAATAGAATGCATATATGTGTGTGTGCAATAAATGCTGTTTAATTGGCTGCAAGACCCAGCTAGCACCCATTCCTTTCTCGATTGCTTAGCGGTGAGCCACTTTTTGTGAGAGTTTCGTTTCAACATCTCAGCTTGAAACCAAGTGATTCTTTTCATGCACGTGTCTGGTCAGATGGTCATGCTAGAACATGTTGGGGCAGCCTGTCAGTGCTAAACAAGAGGTAGCTTAGGAGTGCAGGAGCTTGGGATGTTTCTAGCTGAGCGTGCAATCCCTGGTGCAATCCCCTGCAAAATTCGGTTGCATCAAGTTTTAGCTAGCAACATACATCTTTGCTAACTTGTTGGCTGGTGGTAACTAGCCACAAACCAATCAGCCTAATTACCAAGCTGGCGGTTAATCTTAACTTATATACCCGCAAACATAGCTGGCGACCAAGCTTTTTACCATATTATAGCCGCCGCCCTTTGTCTGTGTCCATTTGTGTCAAATTGTGTAGCATGCTTATGCCAAGCCGATTGCATGCTTGAGTATAGGTATTCAGTTTTTCAGACCAAAGCACTGTACAGGGCCTATCCATGCATGGCCCTGCCCTGTGGCTAGCCCTGTGGCTAGCCAAATCAGCCTTGCTTTGCCAGCCAAGACTAGGTTTGTTGTAAATCTTGTCCTGTGTGCTGCTTGCTTGCAGGAGCCAGGTGCCTTCTGGAGGCCATCCCTACCCAGCGCCCCACAGGCCGCCCCTTGTGGCTCCGCATGGTGCGTGTATGTGCGCCATGTATGTGTTAGTGTGTGTGCGTGCGTGCACATGCATGCGTGCATGCAGGGTTGTGCGGGATTGTGCATGTGCCAACATATACATGTACTCATGTGCTCGCACGTGCTTGCTTGTTTGTATGTGTCTGTGTATGGGTTTGGCTGGCAATGACCAGCCACAAGGCAATCAGCCTAACCACCAAGCTGGCAATTAATCCTAACTTGTAACTGTGTATGGATGGGGTTGCGCGTGCTTGTTACCTTGGTCCAGACGCCTAGGCCTGATCATGCAGTGGCCTTTGTTCTGCACCAGCAGGAATGGAACCTGATGAATTTGGAGGAGCTGGATGCAACTTTAGAGCAGCAGCTCAAAGCCCGCGGGCTTCAGGTTGAGATTCCTGAGGTGAGCTTAGGGGAGCGGATGGGAGGGGAAAAGGGGTAAACCTTGCAGGCCAAGATCCCCGAGTTGAAAGGTCACTTCATGATTCTGTCTTAGGTTCAATGGAGGGCCTTCGTGAGTGTAAAAGATTGGGCCTTGATGTGGGCTGAATATATCAGGAACTCACATACAAAAGCCAAGCATGTAATTTATTGAAGCCTCAAAAATGAAAACCTGGAGCAAGGTCCTCTCCAACAAAGAACAGTGTTTGCATGTAGACACTTCATCAGTATGTCCATGGACTGGTGTTTTTAGTGACTGACAGTTGACCTAGTTGAGTACTGCAACGCAAGTTGGCAGGCTGGCAGCAGCAAGCTAGCATGTCCATGCTCGCAAGCATGCTTGCAGGCAAACCAACCCCCCAAAGCCCCATACTGTCCCACAATGCATCAAGTCGGCATCTGTCGGCACAATCAGAATCGTAGTTGTTTGCAGGTCCTGGACAAAGCTGACTAGCAGCACAAGCAATCGCTCTCATGAAAGCACCCCTGTGTTCTTAAGCTTCTTGCCCTCCTGCCAATACTTGCAGATTGTACAGGCGCATGCTGGCCACACACACCAGCAAAACCTGAAGTGGAAGAGCATCATTGTAGGGCGCACGTATCGTCCTTCAGGAGGGAAGCACGGCAGTGTGCCCTGTCATGTGCGGCTTCCCTGGATCCAGGTAATGGTGTGATGCAGCTTCACCGTACGGGTTGAAGTTGCTGATCGTGTTCAGAGTATTTGTCTTGGAGCTGGGATCCTTAACAGGTGTTCTGTCCTGGTAACATGCAATGCGCATCAGTCAGCACAGCCATGCGGATGTACTGCACGCAGCACTGTCCTGCAAGAGCTGGGTGTGAACAGAGCACACTGCCGCACTATCACTACAGTCGTCAGATGCTTCTTTTGCCTGCATTCTTCACTTTGTCTACATGTGCTCCAGCAAATCGTAGCTCCCGTGTTTTGAACAGCCCCTCGTATTTGTCTCAGCTGTCGCCATCTGTTGCTGCTCCCATTTCTCCCCCTCGCTGCGTTCAGTCCCAGAAGCAAGCACCAAGCGAGTCCGCAGTACTGATGGCAGTGCGGAGCATCTACCAGAACGAGAGGTGCGATGTCGTCCAGGGCAGACGGGGGTCCTCTTCGTTTTCCTCGCTCTTAGGGATTTGCACTACTAAAGTGGTTTATTTACTTAAAAGACGTTCTCAACGCAAAATCGATTGTCAGCTTAGTTGACGACCTATGTGTGTTTCCATTAGCAAACCCTAATCTTGCAAGGGGGGGAGGGATTGTCCACATATCAGCTGCTCAACTCATGAGAAGCAAGGCTCAATCAGACATAAGACTGGTTTGGTCATTGTTGTGAGGGGCACCAGATGGGGAGGCCCGCTTGCCTATTAAGCCATTTATTGCTGGTATATTGCAAATCTGTCCCACAGACCAGCACGCATCACGCGTAAGCTGCCTTCTCTGCCGTCCACAAGGGATAATCCTTCCTAACCCTAAATTAGGCTTCCCGCTGTCCACAAGGACAGTGCGCCCCAATCTCCACCGCCGGGCTTCCTCTTCGCCTTCCCCGCAAGCAAGGCCATCAGTCGGTCAAGAGCAGCAGCTGCCTGTGTGGAGGACAGTGCCGAGGGGCATGCCAGCAGTGCAGTCCTGGCCTGGTGCCACAGCTGCTCAATGATGCGCTCATGCGCTGGCATGCAAAATTCCGGGCACAGTGCGCGATGATGCTGCATATTGCCTTTGGCCATACTGAGAGGCTGACTTAGACATCAGGGTTGAGCAATGCAACTTGTCGTGAGTACTCTCTAATGTCTTGTTCCTCCTATTGCGCAGCAAACTCAACAAGCAAGCCAGATTTACAGGAACTCCTTATTGTTTTGTGGGCATTCCATCTGCCGTGTCTTCGGGACGCGGTCACCTTACAAAGCCCATGATCGCAAATGTGACATGTCACAGGCGACCGCAACCTTCTGCCCCAAAGCCCTCCCAGGAAGCTCAACAGCAGCAACAGCAGCCATCATCACCTCTGCCCTCTGCTCAGGCCAGTGGATCTGCAGACCAAGCCTTGCGGCCACCCCCACCCCCACCCCCACCCCCACCTACAAAGGCAATGCAGGCTTCACTGCCAGCAGCTGGCACTCAAGGCACAGCCACAGGACAGCACACACACCCCTCCCAGGCCCAGCTCCATGCACCGCGAGATGCGCCATCGCAATTCCCTCCCACACCTCCACCTCAGCTGACCCAGGAGCTGCGGCCACCAGGCTTGCAGCCACCCTCTTGCTCTTCCCCTGCCGCCTCACAGCCGCTGCTGCCCCCCAGCCCACCTCAGCATGTAGCTTCACCTCTGGCCTCAGCTGCTACCTCGAGACTTGCTGCCACCAGCAATGGCGCAGGCGGTGGCCCGGCATTCGGCTCAGGCCCCCTGCTGCTTTTCCCGGACACCTCTGCGCTGCTGTCCATGCTGGGTGCAAATGTGGACCTGCCGCGGTGCGTTGTGCGAGGGCATGTGTGCGTGCTCGCGCGCGCATGTTCGTGTGTGTGTGTGTGTGTGTGTGTGACAGCGAGTATGTGTATACGTGTTTGTACATGTGTTTGAATGTGAGTATGTGTGTGTGCACGCACACATGGATGCTCGTATGCTCAATTGATGTTGCTTGTATGATTAGGTCCATATGATGGTTACATGGTGCTCCAGGCCATACCCCCCTTGAGCAGCCCATGCTACTCTGTGTTACGGACACAGCGTCAATTTATTGACAAAATAGCTTTTGCTCAACTCGCAAGAGAGCTTTTGCCTGCCTCTGTGCCACTTTTTTGCTGCTGCTTGTCCATGGGGAAGGCCGCCCCTCTCTCTGCCCATGCTCAGCCGCCAAAAACCTGTCCATGCTCAGCCGTCTAAAGCCTGACAATGCAGGCCGCCCCTCGCTCTGCCCATGCTCAGCCGCCAAAAGCCTGCCCATGCTCAGCCGTCTAAAGCCTGACAATGCAGGCCGCCCCTCACTCTGTCCGTGTTGGCCACATTGGCACAAGAGGGCCGTTTTGGGAGGGCCCTTCCTCCAGAGGAGCAGGTGTGCCGCCAGAGACTCGATTCGGGCCTCAAGCCTTCCACCTTTGGTTAGAGCAGCGGTTCGCCAAGCCGCATCAATCTTGGGCTTCAAGTGCATGGGCTGGCGAAGGGACGGGTGTCTCGCCGAGAGGCACTTGTGGTGCTTTTGGCTGGCAAAGGGAGGAATGACTCGCCGAGAGGCACTTGTGGTGCTTGGCGCGGATGCGTGGAGCCGTGCATGCGGGTTCTGTGTGTGCATGCAGGTCCTGTGTGTGCTTGAGTGTACATTTTGATGCATGGAGTCCCCACTGAGATTGGTTCAGTCGTGCCTGTGGTGCAGAATATGTGCGCTCGGCAGGGCGGGCAAACCCCAGGGACGCAGGCGTCTGACACAAATTAGCAAGAGTGGTGCTGGAGAGGCGCGATGTACTGAAACTTGGGCGTGTCTGTATGCCAGTGCACTTGTGCGCTTGACGTGTGGTGACACCGCACTCCGTGAGCCAAGACTGTGGGGCAAACACAGCCGCACAACTCATAGCTAAGAGAGGGAAGAGGAAGCAGCACGCTCAGATAACAGAGACGCAGCATGCAGGCCGTACTTCTGCGCATGCACAGACACTGGCCCACAAAAGCCACGGGATTGGCTGGGCTTCCTGTGGTGTGCAGGTGTTTGTAGTGGTGGCGGACTCGGTCATGAAGCAACTTGATGGTTTGAAGGTGAGGTCTGACTCAGTAGTCACCAATTTCAGGTCAGGGACCTTAAGTGCATTGCACTTGAACAATCTGTGTAAGCCTTCCTTGGAAAAAGGCGGCCCTGTATATTTAAAGCCTACCCTGCGCAAGATGGGATGCCATGCCCCTGCACATGGAGCTAACTTTGCCCAACCAGGGGGTGGGGCTGATACCTCTGCGCAAGATGGGGGGCTGGATAAATGGTGCGACAGGTCAGCAGAGCTTTTTGTTGTCAGCTGGTGTGTCCACACCTGCCCCACATTCACCCCACCCCCAGATAGACAATGCCAAGAAGGTGCGCACCCATGCCCTTGCGTACGCCAACTGTAAACAGCGTCTTGCCCCCTGTCGTCCATGTTTGCTCCACAATTGATACCCACCCCTTAACACTGACGCCCTTGCAGACGGTGCCAGAGACGCGCGTCGCTGTGCGCAAGTTCATGAGTGAGGGGCTGGAGGCCATGGGGCCTGGAGGGCTCGACTTCCTGACTGTGAGTGTGTGCTATGTGCTTCATTCCCTGACCATGCCCGTCCGAACTGTGTGCCGCATGTCCACGCTGTGAGTGCAGGCTCTGTGCTTGACTGCCAACCCCCTCTGCAGTGCGTGCTTGCTTTGAACTGAGATCTTGGCGGCCTCGCATGTTTGACATGAGGCACAAGCAGAGGCCCATGGGTGTGCATATGCACGCAACGTCCAGCTCATGTGCAAACTGATACGAAGGCATGCCCGCCTTATCAAGCGCGCACCTTGAGCGGGCTCATGGGCCATGACGAAATGAGCTGCTGAGGAAAAGCAAGTGTGCAGCCTTTTCTCACGCCTTCAAGTGGGCCCTGGGTGTGCACCTTTGGTTGTGACGCGTCACGGCGCTGAGAGGCAGTGCTTTGAAATTGTCAGGGAATGGAGGGCATCACATGATATCAAGCTTTCGAGGCAGCTGTTCACTCTTCTGAGTGTGCAACGCTAGGAGAAGGCGAGCACCACGGTTGGAGCATGGAGGAGCCTTTTCGTTGCTCTTGTGGGCTCCCGTGGCTCCCGTGGACTCCTGGGAGGTCTTGTTGCTCTTTGTGTGCTCTTGCTGGTCTTGTGGACTCCTTTGAACTGTTGTTGCCCTTTTGTGCTCTTGCTGGTCTTGTGGACTCTGCTAAGCTCTTGCTGCACTTATGGGCTCCAGTGAGCTCTTATGGGCACTTGCTGGTCTTGTGGACTCTTCTAAGCTCTTGCTGCACTTATGATCTCCAGTGAGCTTGTGTAGGCTCTTGTGGGCTGATGTGGCTCGTAGGGACCCTTGTGGCCTCTTGTTGCTCTTTTGTCCTATTGTTGCTCTTTCTGCTGTGGTGTGCTTTGTGGATCTTGTGGGCTTGGGGCGTGGGCGCACCTTTGTTGCACCCCACTGATACGCTTCCGCATGGAGACTGGCAGTAGCCTTTTGCCGTGATTTCTGGAGGCGCGTGAAAACCTGGCCTTTTTGGGGGGCTAGACGCCTGCCAGCTGCATATTGCTGACTCCAAACTCTCAAGCCTGCCCTGCCACGTTCCCGAGCCTGCACCTCCACATTCCCGAGCCTGCCCCTTGCTTTGGCCGCAAGTCCTTGGCCCACACAAGGGCGAGGGCCTGGCCTTGGAAGTCGGACCCACACTCTCAAGCCTGCCCAGCCACGTCCCTGAGCCTGCCTGTTGCTTTGGCCACAGGTCCTTGGGGCACACGAGGGCGAGGTCCTGGCCTTGGAAGTCGGACCCACACTCTCAAGCCTGCCCCGCCATGTTCCCGAGCCCGTGCCTCCACATTCCCGAGCCTGCCTCTTGCTTTGGCCACAGGTCCTTGGGGCACACGAGGGCGAGGGTCTAGCCTTGGAGGCCGGGAAGATCGGGGTGGCCGGCTCAAAGTCGCCGCTGCTGGGCAACCGCGGCGCGCAGGTGAGGGTGCAGAGAAAGGATCTGGGACATGTATTAAGATTGGAACGATACAGAGGGCGCAGAGAAAGTAGGACCCGGCTTCCGTATTGTTATTTGTGGTCTAGGGCTTAAGCTACAACGGCTGGGCAACAGGCAGGCGTGAAAGGAGCAGGCGTGACCCACAAAGCCCTTGCAGGCTCTGCGCGCGTTGCTGCCCTCGGCTCAATCAATCCCCTCGGAGTCACCCGCTCACCTCCTCCTGCCGTCTGCGGAGGTGCTGCTTGCCGCCCCTGCCATCTCCTGTCACCATCACTATATGTAGCTTTGCCTGCAGCCCTCAAGGGCGTGTGTGCATCCCTACCCCTTCCCCCAATTCCCCCAATCTCATGCCCTCCCCCCTTCCACACCAAATTCTCATGCCCTCCTCCCTTTCACCCCAGAATCTTATGCCCTGTCCCCTTACCTGTGTCCACCTATCCCTCGTACCAGGTGGATGTGCGCATTGTGGAGGTGGCGCTATTCTTCCAGAATGAGATCTTGAAAGGAGCCGCGCCCACTACAGCTGCGAGCGAGGGTGAGGCCAGCGGCACAAGCAGACACACCACCCCAGGCTCAGCCCCTTTGCCGGTGCTGCTGTTGACCAATGACAACTCGCAGCTGCTGGTGGCAAAGGCACACGGCCTCCCTGCCTACAGGCTGTCCAACGTTGATGCAGGGCAGCTGCAGGTGGGTCTGTGTGAGAGGCGTGGGTCGCCTGCATTGCCCTGTGGTGTCCCAGACTTCCTGTTGACGCAGCTCAGCTCCATTTCCCTGCTGGGCCGCTTTTGCAAACGGGGTCCGCTGTCTAGCCTGGCACTTAGTAGCCTTCCTCACCCTTGTGAGTAAGAGTGCTGAAGTAGGTGGGGGCTCGAGTTGGGCACATGTCCCAGTCCATGCTCAGCCTGGCTCTTGGCGCCGCCCTCAGCTTTCAAGCTCTCAGCTTGATTTGCTTGGGCCCTGGGTTTCAGTGAACGGCCTTCTTCTTGCTATCTATCTATATGCAAATATGCTCACGGTTATTCACGCAGCCTGCATCCTCTTAGGTGCCAATGTCCAGTGACTTCCCCCCGGTCCTGTGTACAACTGTTAGCATACAGTGGTGATTTGCTTGGAATGAAGATAAGATGCTTTGCAGAGAGAAGGCAAGACGCTTCTGGCAGGGCCACAGCTTTCTGGTACCCTTCCAGTGCCCTCCTTTTCGGTGGGCAGCCCCCTGGTGGCTTCCTACTGCCTTGTCTTTGCTCTGTGGAGGCAAAGAGTCAACTCTAACCAGATAAGAATGGCAGTGTGCGCAAGGAAGCGGTCCACTAGTTGTGCTGAAAGATCTCCATAGAGCTACACTGCCACCGATAACAAGCCCCAGGTCCAGGACTGGACTAAGGCTTGGTGCTGCACCCCTGAATTGCCGCTGTACTATACTATAAATGTCAAAGTGCAACTGGAGGCAACGGCTGTTTAATCAAAACACAAGACTTTGCTAAATGTAAAAAGTGTATATATATTATAAATAATTAAGACTATGGGCATCGCTCATTCATTTATCCGCGCGCCGCCTTTATTATTTTAGATTATTCATATGTAAAGGTTGTAAAGGGTGTCTGACATCTCTGCCCAGAACTAAGGTAAGCGGCTGCTGTAACTATAACGACACTATCTTATGTGCCGTGCTTAAAGATTACTATATGCTGGAACGTCTCATAAATATAAGATAATCAGCAAGAAATATACCACACGCCTTTGACAGAGGCTCCCCCCGCTTGTTCCTGCAAACTTGACGCGCGAAGTTATATGTTAGATTTAATCATTCATGGTATATTCTTCAGAGACTTTATGTTATCCCGGTTAAATAGGTGGTGCGCCTTTTGACGCATCTGGGCGCGCTTACAGCGCGAACAATTTACTCTATTATGTGCAAGGAAATAGATAGTATATGTTCTATGAATTAGAATCTCACTATTATCTCGCATGAAATTAAATATAAGAATTTTGTGACTTACTTGATTATTCTTGTCTCATTTCTAGTTTTGTCTTAAACGTAGGAAATCACAAGGGCCATGAAATAATCCTTTTTGCACCATGGCTGCTTGCTCTTTTGTTGACCCACTGCATGACCACCGCCCCTTCTTGTGCGTCTTTTTCCGTAACGTCTCTGCCACATCGCCCTTTAGACCCCCCTGCTTCACCACGCCATTGCAGCTCCACCTCCCTTGGGCATTTCCCCTGTGCGCGCATCCTTTTGTAGGCCAATAGCATCACTGAGGTGCAGCTCTCCCTTCTGTTTGCAAAAATCCCCTTTGCACGTTCCCCTTTGTGCACATCCCATCACAGGCCATGTGACAAGCAATACTGCGGTTCTGTTCACCCTTCGTTTTGTGCATACCCCCTTTAGAATTATCCCCTTTGCACGTGCCCCTTAATATATTTTTTCCGGCCGCATTTCTGCCTCTCTTTTTGCTGTCCCATTTGCTCTTTGTGATGCTGCTCCATAGCACTGCCGCTGCTGCCGCTGCTATGTGGCCCTTAAGTTTCATAAAGCCTGGGTGCACTGATTGATGGTGCACATGCATCCCCACCGCAGCCACAACAGCTGTGTTTTGCACATGCAGCAGCATTGCCCACCCCAATTGACACCAATGGTGTGCAAAGCACCCTACACTCCTGGATGCTGTAATTGTGCACGTTTGTGCCATCGCCACCTGCATGGTCTATGGGCTGGCATGCAGGCCATCCATCCAGACTGCCGAGCATGTGAGCGCTATCTGTGTGGTCTGTGTGCTTAAATGCAGGCCATCCAGGCTGCCAAGCACGTGAGCGCCAGCCTGCTGCGAGGTGTGATGGGGCCGTGGGCAACAACTGGCCTGGGCAGCGTGGCGGGCACCAGCCTGCAGCACCACTTTGACGAAAGGTGCGTGTGATTGACATGTTTTTGGAGCGAGGGGTAGGGGGTCGAATGGTGTGTCTGGGAAAGCATGGAAATCACTGGCCTGCAGTACCACTTTGATGAAAGTTTGCTGTGTGTGGCACTACGGAGGGGGGTTATGGGGGGATGGGACGGGGTACACGACGCTCCTGGGCAGCAAAGTGATCGCTTGCTTGCAGCTCAAATTCAATGGGAGGTGCGCACGGCAGTGAGGGATCAGCCCTGGTGGTAAGCCCGAGTACTTTCAATTTTGCTCACCTTCATGTGCACAGATCTGCAGGTTCAGGGCCATAGCCCTGCAATCTTGGCAGGGCGCATGCATGTTCATGCGTGCTTGCAAACATGCATGTGCACACACAGCCCACACATGTGAGCTTGCCTGTTCACCTGCATTTGCACGTACGCTGCGCAAAGAACATGCACACATGCACGCGCATCAACCTGTGTTTGTGTCCATGTGCAGCGTGGCAGCGCTGCAGGCCTGCCGCGGCGGCCTTCAGCGAGCGCTGGCTGCCTTGCACAGCGTGCACGCCTTGGCCAAGGGCTCAGCCAGCACCAGGAAGGACAGCGCTGCTGATCCCCATGGCCGCAAGGGGCAGGAGCCGGAGCAGGAAGTGGAGGGGCATGGCCTTGCACAGGAGGGGGTTAAGGGTCATTCTGGCGGGGCCAAGGAGGAGGCCCTGCGCGCCATAGCTGCAATCCTGGAAGAGGGTGGAGGCGGGCACGCGCGTGGGGGGCGGCAACTGCAGGCAGGGCACAGCGCCACGCGCGCGCCTGTCCTAGGTGCGCTGCAAGGCCTACTGGCAGGCCTGGACGCAAAGCTGCCAGAGTTGGAGCGCGCTGTGCAGATACAGCAGCAGCCCAGCCGGGTGCTGAGGTGGGCCGCAGCAGGGGCACCTTCATACTGATCAGATGCCAGTGGAAGCTCTGAAAGGAGATCGAGAGAAGAAAACAATTACAGATCCTGGGCGTTTTTAGTCTGAAGTAACAGCGGACTCAAGCTCATGCAGTCGCACAGGCACCTGTCCAAGGACATTGCCAGTACCACATGCTTACTGCATCCTTTTCCCTGTGTCCGCGTCTGTGTCTATTTACGTGTGCGGATCTCCACAGACAAGTCGGGGGACAACATTGCCACCTGGATCAACCCCCAGTGGAGCTTCAACTGCTGCTTTGTGGGGAGATTTTCAGCTGGGTGCTTGTACATTAGGCTTTGCATGCTGCATGTGCATGAGGTTAGGGCATATGGAACCGTAAGAGCAGTCACATGTCATTGTGAGTTTAATTTGCTCCCTGCACATTAGAAGCGCGATCAGGTGACTGGTCAGAAAGAAAGAATCACTTCTGAACTGCTGATCTTTCATGCTGAGAGACTGCACACCAAGCAGACTTGCAGCATGACTGCGACATGGTAATTGAAGAAAAGCGGGATTAAACGGGCTGCAGCAGCGACATAGTACACCTGGCGAATGACCCATTGCAAGCTTATTTGCAATTGGTCGTGCGAGCTATCCAGTGAGACTGAGGAGTCTCCAATGCTCCCCAACAGGATGTCTGTCTAGCTCAGCCTGTAAATAGTCATGATCAGCTCTCCATGCATTTGTTTTTGGACACACACTGTGGTGTATCTAACATGATTAACAGGTCGCAGGCTACAAGTTTGCAAGGATTAAAAGGTCAATAAGGATAAGGCCTTCAGCCAAGAAATGCGACTGCTAGTATGCTCATAGAATGCAAGTAAATCATGAAGGAAAAACCAAGAGTTGGCTTCTGTTCTGACTAGGTGGGTGTGTACAATGGAAGATGGCATTTTTGCTCGTCCTGAAAAGTATCATTTAGGTTAGGTTAAATAGCCGTATCTGCAGAACAAGGGCAGCTTAGCTGAAGCCAGACGGACCTGCAATCGAAACCAATAAAGGCAAGCTGGGTTGTGTCCTGAAATCTAGGCACAGCATTCCAGGCACACATGCACGTAAAAGGCCAGGCCTTAGGTGTCTGCCTGGCTCATAAAGTCTCTTAGCCTGTTTAAGCCACTAGGTTAGGTCTGGTTAGGTTGCAAAGCTGTACCTGCCAAACGAGGGCAGCTTAGCTGAAGCCAAACAGGCCTGCAACCGAAACCAAAAAAAAGGCAAGCTAGGTTGTGACTGCAATCTAAGCACAGCAGTCCAGGCACTCATGCACGTACAAGGCCAGGCCTTTGGTGTCTGCTTGGCTAATAAAGTCTCTTAGCCTGTTTGAGTTTCTAGAAGGGGAGCGGAACAGTTGATGGTGCTTGACGCGCAAGTTTGCCAAGTCAGCACTCGGGCAATCTAAGAGGACATGCTCTTTATCTTGTACACAGTGCCAGTCGCATTAAGTGCAGATTCTAAGCTCGTAAGGAACTCTGTGTTGTTGTTGTCGGAGACGCTCGACATTCAAGTTGTGACCAGAGAGTCTGAGTCTGGATAGAGCACGCGAAAGATGGTTAGGAATATTGTGTCGAAGGTATGAAGGCAGAGTTGATTTGGTTGCGCGTTTCTGATCGTCCCAACAGCCAGGCTGACTCCAAATGGGCACTCCAAAATGGGTGCGATAAGTTGTCATGACTCTACTGGATGCATGTGCATCATGTGGGTGAATCTGATCCAGATCTTTCCATTCTCTCCACTCTTGAAGTTGGTGGGCAGTGATGGTAGTTAAGGCAATGTCATCTGCGTATTCACAATGGGAGACTTCGGCAGTTTGCAAGGCTGTCATGGCCCCATGATCTGACGTATTCAGGAACTTGCCCAAGTCATTTGTGAAAAGAGCGTAGAGAAGAGGGCTCAGTGGGCACCCCTGCTTCAATCCCTGAGTTGCCATAATTTCCTCTGACACCTTGTCTCCGTCAACG
>LKMJ01001193.1_pt1 | contig 22443 bp, 30 predicted proteins | sample 643391 | NCBI WGS metagenome assembly LKMJ01 (sample SAMN04112250, study PRJNA286221) | soda lake metagenome | biome: soda lake; feature: Kulunda Steppe; material: water; isolation source: sample PL-Br10 brine of Picturesque Lake | place: Russia: Kulunda steppe | collected 2010-07
CAGGCGCCACTGCGGTCTCAGCTTCACCAAGCTGCAGCAGGCAATTGAGGAGTCATTTGATATGCTGCCTCCACATGGCGGGCTCCAAGCTGCAGCAGCAGCTTCTGCCTCCATTTCTACGTGCTGCTTCCACTTCAGTTCTTTTTGGTCAGCCTTCTCCTGGGCTGCAGCCCAGTCTGAGTCTGTGGCATGATCGAGGATAGCTTGGGCTTCGGTTGAGAACACATCTGCGCCCTTAAATTTTCCAAAGGGTCGATTAAGCTTGGCTGCTTACAGGTGGACCGTTGCAGGACGGGGCGGGCCTGGGGTGGGGGTGTGGCTAGAAGCACTCATGCCTCTATAATATTTTAAGTATTCTATTTATTAAATATCAAGGCAAAATGCGGAAGAAGGAGCAGAAAACGGAGGGACGGGCTCGAATCCGTCCTTTCCCCGGTGCCTCCACTTACAGGGGGGGTCCCAGGGGCCAAACTAAGCACCCTGCGAGCTGGGGCAAGAACTCCTCCTTTTCACACAAAGCTTGGCTGAGCTGATTTTGAGTCCATCAAATCTGGGCATTGACACCCTTGAAGAATCTGAAATCCTTGAAGAATCTGAAATCCTGTGCTCCTTGCCAAACAGGGAGAAGCTCTCCTCGAGCTTGCATACTTTGCTGCACCACTCCTGGGCATGATAGCCCAGCCGTTCGAGACTTAGTTGCATGCCCCCACACGGCAAGGCAAGCCATGTCACAGAGCAGTGCAAGCTCAATGTCATTGTCACAGCGCGTGGTGGAGATACGGCGGCAGTGCCTGGTGAAGGTAAGCTGAACCATCGAGCATAATAAGCAGCACAACCATCGATCCAAAAACCAAATCAAGTCCAAATACCAATTGGTTTTTCACGGTTGGCTTCACTTTTAACTATATATTTATTAAGTATGTGGCCACATAGTAACGGAGTGTCGTACCGGGATGTGCTTCTTGCCAGCTTCTTCTGCTTAGTGTTCCTACAGCAGGACGCTTGCAGTGCCCCATCTGAGCGTGTAGCGCGCTTTTTTAAGGGCTCCGTGACCACGAAGGCTAAGCTGGGCAGCGAGGGCTCCTCGAATGGAAGGTGAGAGGAGCCTGGTACACCTTCAAAGGGAACACCTTTAAAGGCGAGGGCTTTCCAGAGGAAAACTACTAGGTTTGTTAGGCAAAAGCTTTTGAGGCAACTGCATTTTACTCGCTGGAACTGCTTGCACACGCTTGCAAGATGAGCTTGCAAGTGTCAACGCATTGAAGCCTAGAACTGTTCCTCCTCCCGTTGTTGTGCTTCAGACTGCTTCAGGACCGGCCAGAGGACGTGACTCAAGCCTTTCTCGTGGGGTATGATGCAGCAGAAGAGGATGCAGTGGCAGCAGAGCTCGGCAAGAACAAAGGGATCATCATCATGCAACCCATCCCAGACGACCACTGGATTGTCAAAGCCAAGCCAAGTGAAATAGAGGCGCTACAGGCTACTTTCCCAAGCGTCACTGTTGTGAGTGCCTGCGCGGCTTGCTCTGGACGACCCACTTTCCTGCACCAGCAGCTCACATGATTTCTTTTCCTTCCTCTTTTGAGGGACAAGCTTACCAGAACCTGCATGGACACATGATTACTGTGTTGCATGCAAGCTGCATGTATGTATGAACATGTGTTGGATTGCTGGAACCAGTAGATATTCGCTATACTTCACCAATTTTTGTGCTGATTCGCCAAAAAATACGGAGTAGGTACACGGTTTTCAGCTGTGTAGGTACGTGTGCATGTTTATTTCTACGTATATGCTTGTGCATGCATGTATGTGCTTGCATACGTGCAGCTTGCTCTTTATAACGTATGGGTTAAGGATTAAGAGGCATGTTTATGTGCCTTATGTCCGGACACGTGTTCTTGCACAAACGCGTGCACATTATTGTGTTTGCATTCCCTAAAGAGCTCTTGGAGGTGCTGGTGACCAGGCATTTAGCAAATTTAGCTTTGCTCCTCTTGAAGATATTGCAGCATCAAAGCTTTCGCGTGTGCAACATAGCAAAGGTAGTGCACGCGAAAGTCCACAGTTGGCAGTTGCACCTGATCCGCCCGTGCCCTATAAACAATGCTGCAGGCCCTCCTGCCTAGCAACGTGAAGGCCTCAGAGGGTGTGGACATGCTCCTCAATAGCCTGCAGCAAATTGGGGTCGCAAGCTCTTCTACTGGGTCCGCCCCTTCAGCTTGGCTAGACACCATCCCAGGCCTGGAGCTGCATAAAACATCAGGTGACAGGAGGGAGTAAGACGAAGGTGCAGGTGCATGAACCAGCCGCTTCCAGCTGGTATTGGTTTGATTCTCAGGGCATTCCAGGGCTTGACATCTGCCTTAGAGGCACCCACACATCCTGCATTTCTGATGTTAAACTTCTGGTGGGCACCGCCCTGATGCCTGGATGACTTACTCTTGTCACCGCCACCAGGCTGCCTTTGTTTGCTCAGCATTCTTCCAGAAAAAGGGAATACGTTTGAACGGTAGCCATGCCCTCCTGCCGCAGCCTGTTATAGAGCGTGCATCGTATCGAGGGCAGCCTGAAAGGCATGCAAAGCCTTACCGCCCCTGTTCCTATTTGCTTTTTGTGTGGCTTGTTTGTACACTTTGGTTTGTCCCAGCCCTGTCTGATCCAATACATGGTGAAGGCAGTGCACATGGTCCAGGCAGTACAAGTGTTTCAAAATGACATGACAAATAGCTTACGTCGCAACAATGAAGCAACAATGGAAAGGGGCTCAACTGTTTGCACCATTGGGCGCATTGGACTGGGTCAATTTTGTGGGTTGTGTGGGTTGTGTTGGCTCCATCGCATCCAAAGTAGACAGAGCTATGTACAAGATAATGATACAGAGCAAGGGGGTGGCACTCACACTCCGGCTATCTTACAGATCAGAGCGTGCTCAGGGCAGGGGGCTCGAAGTGTGGCGCTGATGTAAACAGCGCTCGGGCTTCCAAGTGAACAACATACAAAGCGAGCTTACGCCACCGCCCCCTCTGTAGCCATGCGTGCAGGCTTGTGGCAATCTAATTGACATGCCAGCCCTCACTCCATGCCCATGCAGATGGCCGGACTCAGGTGGCGATCTCCCTCCAAGCCACCCCGTTTGCATCCATGGGTGCGGTGGCAAGGGGCGAAGTGAATCTCGATGCAGTCTCCGCAGAAGCGCGCGCCTGGGCTGCTGACCTGGCCAAGGGCTTGGCAGCCCAGCTTCAGCTGCCCAGCTCAGACCCGTGCGCACCCTCAGCAGAAGCGGCTTGGATCTTTGGTGCGGCAACAGTGCGCGTGTGCGCTTCACACGCGCCGCTGGCAGCAGATTGGCTACTTGCGCAGCCCAGCATGGTGTGGGTGGACCTTCAGAGGGGGGTGGCTTTGAAGGACATGCACGTGAACATTGCTATCCAGGATGGGCCTCTGCTGGCGCCCCTGACAGGTGAGGGCATATTGTGCATCCGCAGGTGTGTCTTGTGCGCTGTCTAGGACTTTTGGGTATGGACGAGCGAGTGCATGACTGCAGGTAGGGATGAAATGTGAATGCATGCCCACAAATGCGCCAGTGAGTGCGCACAAGGTCGCGCATATAGGTAGCAAATCAGGGTCAGCACACACGAACGTGTGTGAATATGTGTGAGAGGGAGAGAAAGAGTTTTGTCCCTCTAGTGTTTTGCTTCCCCGGCAGCTTGGAGATCAGATGAAGAGCCAAAGTTTCGAGCAGGCGCATAGGCCTGCCTGCACAAGGCACTCTAGCGCACCAGGCTGGCCTGTGGGGAGGATGTTCAGCATCAGAGGTACACATGAATCTGAATGCATGCGTGTGTTGCGGTGCAGGCAGGGCCAGGGACCACCTGGACCTCACCAAGTACTGGGCTAAAGGGCTCACAGGCAAGGACCAGGTGCGTGATCTGGGTGAGGCTGACAGGCAAGGATCAGGCACGTGACCTGGACACAGTTTCTAAGCTGTGAATAAGATACAAACGGCAGAACCTGCGTACCAAGGCATGCAGTCAGGCTCTGCTCTGTAGTGAAGTCAAAAGCAGTACCCGCTCAACCTTACACAGTGCCGTTGCACAGAGACTGTTAGACAGCTCCTGGCCCTCATGCTTGATCTGGTGACAGCCAGGACGGTCAATGATGGAGAACTATCTTTTGTTGAGGCCTACCAGCAATTAAGTAATGAAAAATGGATTACTTCTGTCCCTGGTCAGTCCGCACTGCGCTGATCCGCGGGCCTGTCATTCCCAAACCCAATACACCATGCAAGCCCAGTGTGCTGCCCTCACCTTCCTCATACCTTATGCTGGTTGCCTGCAGGTCAGCGGCGTGACTGATACAGGTGAGAATCAAGCCTCTTGATTTTTCCTGATTTGCACATGCTTAGCATGCAATTTTTGAAGTGTGCTGTTGCAATGGAGATGCCTCGCACCATGCATTTGCACGCATCTTGCTAGCAGTGTCCAGGCATAAAATGCAGGTTGACAACTTGCATGATGCCTCTTCCAGCATGTGTGTGTGAATAATAAGCCCATGTGTGTTCGCTAATGTGCATGACCATAAGTGCGTACGTGGGACAGCAACAGCACATGAAGCATACACCACTTGCTTGATGTTTGTTGCCAGGATTTTAGGCCTGTTATCAGGCCTGGGTTACTGGATTTTCATGGTATACTGTGCCAGGTGCTCAAGGGCCTCTGCACTGGAGGTGCCCAGAGAGGTGGTGGGCTGGCCTACCTACCGCAACGCCTTTGAGCTGATTACAGATGAGAACCTCCCTAAAAACTTTTTGGGCATCGTCTCAGATGGGTGGACGCCTGCCCATGCACCTTCCAGGTATTGACATGGATGCCTGCCACTTCTGGGACCCCAGCTTCAGAGATTACCAGACCAACAATGTACAAAGGACAAGCGGGGACAGGCTTGAGTTTCGACAATTCAAGAGCTCCCAGCACCGCAAGGTGGGTGCACGTGCGCGTGGCTGGTGCAGAAAGAGGGTGTCAAAGAGCAGCGTGCCAAGTCTGTGTTGCGCGAGGGCATGCACAGGAAGGAGCGTGCAATGTGCCACCTCTAGCTAGGACCGCGTGTCCTGCCTTGTCTTAGCACCATCAAGCTCTGAGCATTGATGGGCTCAGCTGCTTAACAGTGGAGAGCGGCACACACAGCCCAGCCACCCAGGCCGGTTTGTGTGCTGCGGCGCCTTGCTACCAGCCCGCTCATAAACTAGACAGCAAGACAAGCTTTTTCTTGCCCATGCCTTGGTCCCTCCCCTCATATATGCTGCCTGTGCGTTTTGCATTACATTTCCTCTTCTTTTGCCCATGCTGTGAATGGATGCCTGGTCCTTTTTGGGGAACTCACTGGATTCTTGTTGTACCCATGCTGCAGATGGATGCCTGGTCCTTATCGGGAACTCAGTGGTGGTTCCTCCCTCTGCCCACGCTGCAGGTGGACGCTTACTTCTTTCACGGGAACTCTGTGGACGACACGATGCACGGGACACATGTAGCCAGCACCCTTGCGGGCAGCGCCTGGAACCCCAGGAGCAACCAGCCCTTTGATCCCTTGCAGAACCCGGACTACGCAACAGGTACTCCCCTCCTCCCCTTGCTGAAATTGCTGCTGTACAGCAGGAAGCTGGTGTGCACAGCAGAGGGCGCCATTTCACAGCTTGCGCCCACACTGCACCCTCTGCCAGCGGTAGGCAGCGCAGGCAGCAAGGCGCCGCCGTGCGTGCTCCCCTGCCACTCACTCAGACACTCTTTGCTGGGATTGCCTGAGCAGGGATTGCGCCAGAGGCCCGCCTGTCCTTTTTTGACATTGAGTCCCGTGAAAATGCGACCAACGGCGTCCTGGACTTGCCTCCTGGCATTGAAATGTTTCATGCCATGTACCAACAGGTGCGTGTTTCAACCTGTCTTGTATAGCTTCAGGGTGGAACCCATGCTTGCCCAGTGCCCATGGATGGCTTCAAATACTGAAGCCCAAAATGTGTCGGGCATGTGTGAAAGCTAGGTCACGGCCAAGTCATCCCATTTGTTTAAGGGAGGTGTGATGGTGGTTTCCTAGCACATCTGGTCAACTGAATGTCAAGCTTAAGCATTTCCCAACATGACTGCCCAACATGTGCACCTGCGTCGCTGCAGGGGGTGAGGGTCATCAGCAACTCCTGGGGAGGGGACACCGGGAACTACAACAGCATGTGCACCCTGTTTGATGCCTACACGTGGTTCTTGCAAGACCTCATGCTTCTGGCTGCAGCAGGTACGTTGCTCGCCCCTTGTTGCCAAGGATTGTTTGCCAAGCGTGCAGCCACAGCGCGATCCGGGTTTTGTGCGGAGCAGGCCTGTAGCTCAGCCTGCACAGCACATGCATGTGTGTGTATGCAGGCAATGAGGGCCTAAGGGGCACAGACCTGGATGGCATCACGCGCGAGGACTTGAGGAAAGGGACTATGGCTTCGCCGGGCAGCTGCAAAAACATCATGGTGCGCGTATGTCGTGCTGCCTGCCTAACAGTGCTGTGTGCCCTGCAGCTGTCGGTGTGGTGATGGTAAACCATGGAAGCTCAGGCATTATGCTGGGTGCAATGCCAGGAGGCCTGCTATACGAGGTGCACATAGATGTTGAATAAGGGGGCCCGTGGATGCTGGCGGCTGGCAGTCCCTTTGCATATATCCTTACGGCGCTTGTGGATCTTACAAGCACATGCCGCTTGATGAGGCATGAGCAGAGAAGATGAGGACCTTTGGACCAGAGAAGATGAGTCGCCCCGCTTTTGCTCATGCAGGGCACTGCAGTCACAGCACAGCACCCACGCTTGTGCACGCTCAAAAGATGTGAAGTGCACGAGTGCAGTCTGGAACCGCAGGCATTTTGAACCTCTCTTTATGCTTGAAGGAGGGAGAGATGAACATGTTTGCGCTTTGCAAGTGCAGACAAGTGCTGCCCATAAGCCCATCCTCCTCACTGACCCTAATGCTGTGCTCGACCTTGTGCCTTGGCAGTCTGTTGGGGCTGCAGAGAATTGGTCTGGTCCCAGCGGACCTAGGAATGCCATCAGACTGTTGGACAACCAAGGAAACCAGGTGCGGACAGTCTGTGTCAGCGTCCACAGAATGACAAAGGACTGCAGCAGGGGGAGCGCCGGGGTCGTAGGTGGGCTGTGCGTGCAGGCAACTCCCCTGGACTTGGACCAATTGAGGCACTTAGGTTGCACAATGCGTGCACTGCACCTAGGAGTCCTTGTTGCCTGTTGGTTTTTGTGCACACTACATCACGTTGAACATTGCTAGTGGAGTCATCACTCGTTGCAAGCCAATCAATCTTAACACCAGAGCAAAGGTAAGGAAGCCACATTCTAGTTTTGGTGCTCATGCTTCAATCGCCACCAAAGGCACCAGCTCAGATGGAACCATCTTGCAGTCCCCGCTTATGTGCCTGCACATTCCGTGTCTGCGCATCCCCAGATGGTTGCTCTGCATTGCAAGTCATTCAATAAGTGGACCAAAACACTGGCGCTTGCTTCCCATCTCAGGTTGCAGCCAGTAGGCCTTGCAGGGGGTCATGGCACCAGCATGACTCAAGCGTTCACACCACATTGGCAAACCGGTCACAGGGCAGCAGCAGTGTTTCAAGGGCTCTGCTCCTTGGACGCGCTCAAAGTTGCATTGTTGCCATTGCTGCGCCTCAGGTCAACCCGCCCTCCAACTTCTTCAGGAGCATGGCTGAGAGGGAGGGCAGGTCTGAAAATTTTGCCGTGGAGTTCAAGGTGAGCCTTGCGTGAGTGTGTATGTGCAAATTTGGGTGGATGGGCTGAAAATGTGCCTCGTTAGTGTGTACGTATTGGAAACGTGTCCATGTATCTTAGGGCGGGGTCATAAGGTGAGCCTTGCTGCCGCAAAGACGGTTGATGAGAAATTTTGGTCGGGTGCAAGGCAGCGCACTCCACCTGGCTTCAGCTGAAGCATCGTACATAAGAGCCAGGCAGGCTAGCTGTCAGCAAGTTCAAAGCAAAAGCATACACAGTCTGTAAAATGACTAGTTAGGGGACGGCCCGCTTGCTGCCTTAATGTATGCATCACACAAGCACCCAAAGGAGTTGCAAGCTGCTGCGCCTTGTACTTGAGGGCAGCTTGGTAGGAGGACAATTGGGTTTCAAGTGTCCACAGCATTGGATGGATTGGTTGAAATGCTGCCTGCTTGCAGACTGGGTGCGCACGGGCTTGATCGTGCTACATGGAAAGGCTGTGTCAAAAAATGAACAACAACCTTTCCCACGGAAGTGCATTTGCAAGCCGGCACATGCACGCAGCCAGGCTAGCAGGCTACGAACTCAGTATATATTTTGCTGGTCAAGGCAGTGCAGCTGAAAGTAAAGCACAAGATGGCCTCATATAGTAGAATGCTTGAAGATGGCAAAAGGAGCCTTCACAGCGGTTCAGAGTGTTCACAGGGAGTTTGCTTTATGCAAGTGTGGGGGGAGGCTGTAAAGTTCCATCCCTGCCTTGCATATGCGCCTGAGATGCAGGTATCCAATGCTGAGGGAATAGAGAGAGGCAAGCTTCTGCTGCGTCTTGGCGATGGCATCACACGTTGGCCTAGCCAGGCCAACCTGCAATCGCTTGAGGGCCAGGAGCTTGAGGTAGGGCGTCGCACGCTGCTACAGCGTGCACGTGCTGTGCTTGCTTGAATACATCAAAGTGTGAGGAATGAAGCTGCGTTCAATTAAAGAAATGATCAAGTCTTGCCAGACTCAGGTCAGCGAAAGAAAGGCCTAGGTGGCAGATTGCAAATGGGGCAGAAAGTGCTAGCATTCTCTCTTGTAAACCAGGTGTCCAGGATGTTGTAAAATCAAATAGTTGGTTGAAGTTATGTCCAGCGCTGAGTCAGGTTGCTTGCCTTCGCAAAGTGCAAGTTGAAGCATATTGAACACTGGCTTGAGTTGCTGCAAGCGTGTCATTGCTAATTGGCAGAGACATTTTTATCCTGCAGCCAGAGGAGAGCACTATCGTACATTGGTCAGCACGAGATAATCAGAAGACCCATCCTGGTCAATAACATGCGTTCTAAGAACTGCAAGGTTTTTGAATGCTAAAACTAGTAAAAGAGTAAGCAATAGGTTTTTTTTGGCTGTTTGTTAGTCAAAGTCTTGTTAGGTCTCCCGCTATGTAATCTATTAATTTGTGCACTGGCAACGCATGTGAGGTGCTGATAAGGCAGACTGTGTGACAAAGCATGGGCTCACTGTTCCTGCTAATTCCGAACGATATCAGTGAAGGATGCATAACTGTCCTTTATCTGCAGCTTGGTGCTTCAGTACTGAGCCTTGTCAGCTCAAAAGGGTTTGTCTGCTTGTATCATAAGGCACACAAGCGCATGGGTATGTGCAAAGCAAATGTTCATTTATATATTCGTGTGATTTATCATTTGTACATACGTATGCACAAGCGTATAGGCTCAGGGTCCTTTTATCATGGGGAGATGAGACACTGTAGGACTGCAAATTGGCTCCTTGGCATGCCTATTTGCTGCTTTCGGACGCGCTCTTGCCCAGACAGCCAGCTTTCTCTTAACAGCTGTCTGCCTTTTTTATGCATTTAGGTTGTGCGGGCCGGGAATCCACCATCAGACGCCTGCACTGCCCTTGATTCGAGCAACTTTGAGGCAGGCAGAATGCTGGTATTTACCCATAGCAGCGACTGTTCCCAACAAGAACAGGGAAACAACGTGATCAACAATGGGAACGAACCTGCTGGAGGTATGCATCAGAGTATGCGAGCTGCTTGGGCTTAGAGACTATGAGTGTAGACAATACTCACAGGTTCTACCCGAGCTATTTACTGGGCATGGAACATGTGGCCAGACTCTTGTGTTCATGTTCTTGAAATGTGTGCTTGGAGACTTCTCTGACCCTCAAGCAGTTATGTTGATTTTTTGTGCCTTAATGCACTGTGTGGTCTACAGGCATCTTAGTAGATGAAAACAGTGCCCTGGATGGTGCACCCTCCGTTAGCCTGACTGACAACACCAAGGTCTTCGGATACATTAGAGGCTCAAACAGGTACAGGGCAGGTCGCTGCATACTTGCATGTATAGCTATAATGTACATTGAGGGGGAGGATGCTTGTGCTGATGTTCCTTACATTTCTGAGCTGAACTGGTATCCAAAGACCACGGGGTTACCGCATGCCTTTCTTAACAGTTTGCTGAGAAGACAGAGCACCAGCCCCCTTTTGTAGTTCCTTTTCTGCTTTCAACCTCCTCTTGAAGCGCTTCATCTAAGAAATACACCTTTATAAAGCGCCCTTATGCCAGGATGAGGATGGATAAGGCTAAGCTGCACTTATGCACACAAGAGATGTAGCATTAGTACAAGAGATCATTGAATTTGTATCTTGTTTTGGACTTGTTCTAGAGGCATGTGCCCCATCCTGAATACTAAGGGCGATTTGCAACAAGCAGCATGCATCCTCACTTGCACCTGATGCTGGCACAGGCTGCTGGAACTCTTGGACAGGGAGAACAGCACGACTAGGATGAAAGTTTTCAAGGTGAGGGCGCAGGGCTGTATGATTCAATGCCTGGCCTTTGTATTTTTGTTTCAATTAATCCCCACCATGCTGCTGCAATGTACCTGTAGGTAAGCTGCCGAGTCTAGCCGCCTGGAAAGGCAGGAGGGGAAGGGTCTGAAAGCAGGGATAGATAGGCCCGCTTGCTCAGCTGCCAGTTGCGCGTGCGTTCTGCTCAGATGCTGAATCGCTGCTGCAGAGACTAAAAGGAGCGTATCATGCCAGGCAGGGATTAAAACGAACTTGTGATGCAGAGAGTAAAAGGAACTTGTTATGCTAGGTTCTCCACTGCCTGGCACAGCAATCACTGCACTTACTCTGTCACACACTTGCAGATCTCACCCCAAGAAAACATAGCAAGCTTCTCCAGCTTTGGAGCCCTGGCATTCAGCGACAGAGAGGTCCGGGAAACACAGGACTTGCGCACGCAGCCTACGGTAGTGGCACCAGGTGTGTGTGCTGGGCATCTAGATATGGGTGCACAGACATCGTGAAACAATGCCCACCCTCTTAACCGCAAAGCTTCATGTAGCCATGAAAGGGCTGTAGACATCCCGGCTGCAGGGAGTCTGCACACAGTAAAAGGCTGCAGGGAGTCTGCACACAGTAAAAGGCTGCAGGGAGTCTGCACACAGTAAAAGGCTGCAGGGAGTCTGCACACAGTAAAAGGCTGCAGGGAGTCTGCATACAGTAAAAGGCTGCAGGGAGTCTGCATACAGTACAACCACACATGTGCTTTAAGTGCCACTCCAAGGTCTTATGACCATCAGTGACGAAGTCTCTTGACCTTTTTTCGGCAGTGTGGCCCAGGCCCTGCCCCACAATGTACAGTGCAAGTTAAAACAATTGAATCCATTGCAAATTGAGCGATGGCTTGATGAACATTGCACACCACGCTTCCAGCTGCAGTCATGCACCTAACTCAAGCTATTGGAAAGTAAAAGCTCGGTATTGAGAGTAAAAAGATTCATATGACCAAGGAAGCCCCCTGTGATGGGAAAAAATTCATCCCTCCCTTTTTTTAGTTCTGGGCAACCCAAACTTGTCACAGACCCCCCCTAACTTCCCTGGCCCAGGGCCTGGTGTTCACGGTGTGTGGGGGGCTCACCCTTGATGTGTGGGTGCATGAATATACATATACTTGCTGTGGGATGCGTACTTGCGCCGACCTCGTCGCCCATGTGCATTCTTGCCTGCATCTTTGCTGGCCTGCCTCCCTTCGACCTAAGCAAGCCCACTGCATTCCACCTCTCTAGATAATCAGCCTTGCAGGTGTCACAGTGGATCGCGCAGGATGTGTGCCTGCTTACGTGTGTCCATGCAGCCCAGATCTGCTGATCCCCTGCTGTCAAGCAATGACTTTTAATTAAGGGTGGGTAGCCGACTCGGCCTAGGCAAAACTATCTGCCTCATGTACCAAAGTTTTAGCGGCCCTCTTTTTGCTGAAACAGGGTCTTGACACGCTCAAAAAATTTAGGTAATTCTTTAATAATTCAAGACACATAAATTATGTGACATAATCACACCAAAGCATGCCCAAACGTGTTTATTGGAATGAAGGTGGATGGGGCTACAATGGGGACGACTGCCTTGGCTCACAGGTTTGCTGAGCAGGATGGAGAGCTAGTAGATGCAGCTCTCTGAAACATAGGAATCCTGAGTCAGGGGAAGTTGAAGTGGCAGCGCATTGTGTGTTGCTTGTCAAATGCCGACCCCATCCTGTGCAAGCTACGGTGCAAGCTGTGCAAGCAGCCGTTCAGCCCAACCTGATACAACCTGATGCTTGTGATAGCATATCTGAACCCGCGCAGCGTGTGCTAGGGTCATCTTGATGAGTGAAGGAGGGCTGAAATCAGGGCCTGAAGTAACAGAGCAGCAGCAGCAGACAGGCAACGGCAGGCAGCAGCAGCAGCACTGGCCCCAAAACGCCAGGAGACACTGCAGCTAGGTCAGCAGCGTATGGCCTTCTTCTGGCAGTGGAAGCAGTGACGCTTGCTGTGCATGCAGATCCACCACCCTGTGCCGGCGAGCGCAGCTGGTCAGCTTGGGAGCCGGTGTACAGCTAACCTTAATCCAAATTCATTTTCCAGGGAGGGATTTGATGTATGCGCTGCAAGAGCAGGAAGTGCAGCGAGAGTGCAGAGGCTAAGCTGCAGGCAAGCGGCCTGCAGCACTGTTTCAGGTGGACAAACATGATGCTGTTTTATTGAAAGGGAAATTCAAGACTAACAGCCATGTGAAGCGAGGTAGCTTGGGGGATGGGCGGGTGGGCATGCTGACCAGCTGCTTGGGTATCTCCAGACTCAGTCCAGCTTCCAAGACGGCCGGTCCAACAAAATATAATTGTATTAATGTTATCAAATAAAAGTGGAAAGTCTCAGGGTGTTTGAGCGCGTTAGTGAAAAGCAATCCTCTAATGATAATACACCACTGAGGCCCTCTTTATATAGGCCAAGGCGTTGAAGAGCCTTTTTGGAGTTTAGAGACACCCTATTTGTACCACCCTTACTAATTTGTCACTCCTGCCGCCGGCGGCACTGTTTATGCCTCAGCCCCTGAAACTGCTGCTGCTGCTGCCCAAACGTAGGCTATGCGCTGTCAAGCAATGGCAATGGCTACAATGGGCAGATGGACCGCTGCGAGGTGGCGACGCTGTCGGGCTCCAGCATGGCGACGCCCGCGGTGGGAGGCATGGCCACGCTCATTCGCCAGTACTTCATGGACGGCTACTATCCCACAGGTGGGTGTCATAAGGGGTCTCGCAGGTCAAAGTTGAGCGTGGTTACGCCTACTTGCCAGCACTTCATGGGCGGCTCCAGCCCCAAAGGTAAGGGGCAGGGCTTGCAAGGCGCCGGCCATGGAGGGCTTGGCTGTGTCTGTTTGCCAGTGGTTTAGTGTGCTGCTACCCTGTGGAAATGTGGGAGGGGGAGTGTATGCGGTGCTTGCACGCCTGTTCCCTTTATCCAGTTTTCCGCTCTTCTTCCCACGCCTGACCCCAATCCCTCCCGGAGCCCAGCTACGGGCGTGTGTGGCGCATAGGCTGTGGCAGACGCATGCCGCCATTGCCAGGTGGCTGCTGGAGAGGGCTCACTCGCTGCAGCAAGGATATTGACTTGGTCAGCGTCATTGCTGGCAACTCCAAGAGGCTCAACTCGTAGTGCCAACGCCACGCGATGCATCGACCATGACTGGCCATGCTGCCTATGTTGTGTTGATGCCTATGCGACGCAATAAGACTAAGTCTGATAATGCTGCTTATGTTATATGGATGCCCCACGGCGTGCAGGTGACAGGGTCAGTGACAACGGCTTTGAGCCAACCGCCGCCTTATTGCAGGCCGTGATCGTGGGCAGCAGCGAGGCCATGATTGGCGATAGGGCTGGCCGCCAAGACAGTGATAACTCGGCCACAAGCGGGCCGCTGCAGGGGCTGCCCTCACAGGGCCGGTTTATAGGTGAGCAGCTCACAGGGCCGGTTTATTGGTGAGCAGCTCACAGGGCAGATTTATAGGTGAGCAGCTCCGGGGCAGGTGGGGGAGGAAGGCTGTTGCCGCGGAGGTCATTAACCAGGAGCTCTGGGGTGGGGTGGGGGGGGCTGTTGCTGCGGATATTGTGAGACAGGCTCGTAGTTGGGGTGCTTTTGCGCCTGCAGGCTCCTTGCTGAGGCGCTTGCTTGGTGCTGCCAAGGGTGCTGGGAATTTGCTTGGTGCTGTGGGGGGTGTCGGTGAGGCGCACGGCGCCGCAAGGGTTGTAGGGAAAGGCATCCGCGTGGCGAGGCCTGCCGCGGGAAATGTGGTCGCTGCAGGGCACACAGGCAAGGCTTGTGCGTGTCCTGTGGGGTGGCGGAGTGGGTGCATGCCTTTTCGCTTTGTGCCGCAATCGCAAAGCCCTCTGTGCAGTGCCGCCCTGTGCAGTGCCGCAACCGCAAAGCCCTGTGCTGTGCACTTGCATGTCCAGAAGGGACTGTTCATGCCTTGTCATAGTCCCCTCAAGGACCCCCAAGCCGCAGCATGAAGCATCTTAAGCACCTCAAGGAACCATGAGCCGCTGCAGCCAATGTGCCTCGAACAGCTTGCCTGCCGCTTGCTGTACTGCGCAGGCCAGCACACGGGCTGGGGGCGCGCAAGCTTGAGGGGGCTGAAGCTGAATGGTGACGGATTCGACCCCAACTGGGGCCTGCAGGTGTGCGTATGTTAGTGTGCGTGCATGCTGTGTGCTCGTGTGTGTGTGTGTGCGCGCGTGTGTGCGCGAGGGAAAGAAGGCGCGCCTCCCACAAACCCAGTGTACTGAGCAAAGGAAGGGCAGCAGCATGAGTCTCTGTGTGTGTCTGTGTATGTGTGTGCGCGTGCGTGCGTGTAATGGGAGGGGGAGGGGTGCGACCATGAGCGCATGCCTGCCTTGGAGTGACTTTTTTTAGCTGAATTGGCAGAGTCGGTACAGTGACTTTGTTTTGTTGGTTCCTGCATGCATGCCCACCTTGAACCTTGGCCTAGGAAGAAGTACGCTTTACACGCATCCTATGGCACACAGAAGGCAGCCAGTTTGCGCCCGTCACACGCGCATGCACACACGCGCACACGCACACATATATACACACACACTCCTTGTGCACGTACATTTGCTTTGACATGAGCCCGCCTTTCCACACCAATCATGCGCGTGAATGCCATCCCCAAGGCTATGCCCACTGCCCCTCTGTCGTACCCACAATGCACATGCAGGTCATCCAGAAGGCGTCCCACAACAGTGAGCGGCGTAAGCACGTGTACACCATCCAAGCCAATGGCAAGGGCCCTCTGATCGTGACCTTGGTGTACATGGACTACCCCACCAACCCCAATGTTCGCCCGCTGCTGGTTAACGACTTAGACCTCAAAGTCACAAGCCCTTCAGGGTGAGTGAGTTCTTGGTGCGTAGGAGCGCTGCTTGTAGGGATGGCTTGGTAAGCTTATGCAGGGGGGGGGGAGGGGCTTGAGGGCGCACTCTCTGGTGCTTAAGAGCGCATCCGGCCCGTGCACATATGCAAGGAAATAAGCTCTTAGCGGGGATGCCATCAGTGATGTGCACGTAACCGTTGACGCCGTCATGACGTTTTGCAATACGGTCCGTATATTACCATGGTATACTACGGTAAAAAAACGTAAATCACAACGTAAATTGTAAGACAACACCGTATATGGCGGCATGACGGCGTCCAAATGACGCCGTAAGTAATGGTGCCATTTGTGAATGACGCTGTATTTGCACAGCTCTGGATGCCATGCTCGGCTGCAGACCTGGGGCAGTCATTGCTGCACACCTGTTGCTCCAAGCAGATGTGTGCAACAGAGGGGGCACCTAACTCAGGTGCAGCCCCAGGGCATTGATCATCTGTTAGCATTGATCATCTGTTAAAAGGCTTGATGCCCAGAAGTGGTATGTTCCTGCCGCACCTTTTGCACAGGGCCGACGAGACGCAGGAGTTTTGGGGCAATGACGTGAGGGGCGGCGACGGGCTGAACAACATTGAGCGGGTGTGTGACTGATTTGTGGTTGGTGGAGCGTGCAAGCGAACTGCAGGCCTGCTGTCCCAGAGGCATGCATGTGTTGTCCTGTGTCATGCGTGCATGCATATGCACGCACACGCGCACGCGTTTGTATGGGGGAGCTGTTCAGCTTTCTGGGCTTCCTCGCACGGGTGTTCACTTTCATGACCCGGAAGGATGAGCTGCTGCTCCCCCAACGTACTTTCGCACTGCTCTTCAACCCTCTGTGGGCACTGTCAAGGCAGCTGCCGTGTTGTCTTTGCAATGCTTCCATGTTGCTTTCTTGCAATGCTTCCGTGCTGCTGCTGCTGCTGCTGCTGCTCTCTCTCTCTCTCTCTCTCTCTCTCTCTCTCTCTCTCTTTCTCTTTCTCACACGCGCGCACACCTGCAAAACTTTTGCACTCACGCGCTCACGCATGGCCACATGCAGGTGACCATCGAGTACCCTGATGCTGGCGAGTACACCATTGAAGTGCACTCCCGCAGGCTGTTCCGGGAGGCCCGTCCACAGCCGTACGCGCTCGCGGTGGGTGTGGCTGTGCCTGGCTGCGTGATATTGCAAGTATGTTTATGCGCGCGTGCGTGCGGCCATGGGCGGGCTTGCGGTGGATGAAAGTGTGCCTGGCGGTGTGAGCGTGTCGTTGTGTGCACGCATGTGCAAAGCATGTCCTCTGTGCCGGAGGGAGCAACGGGCTATGGCAGCCCCTCTCTGATTTTTGGGTGGATGCAAGCCTGCACACTTCCACACACGCATGCACATATCCACAAGCGACAAACAACAGACGCACGCACACACACGTACACACATGCCGGCACACATAAAAAAACGACAAACGGGCGCATGCACACACAGACATTAACACACATGCCGGCCCATGCGCAGATCATGGGTGGTATTGAGGGCGAAGTGGACAGCCCCTTCAACCCCGCACGGCTCACCCCCGCCACACAGCCAGAGGACAAGCTGACCCGCGACTCGCGCACCCTGCGCGTGCGCTTTGTGGTGGACGACCAGGAGCAGGCGCTGCAAGTTGGTGGGTCTCCGCGCTCTGAAGTCTGGCAGCCGGCACCTAGCCTGCGTGCAGCAGCGCACGCCCTTGGCGCACCCCCCCGTCCCCCTCACACACACACACATACACACACGTACACACGTACACACGCACCCACGTGCTCACACATCCTGAGGGAGTGGCCGGCGCTTGCGCAGCTATAGCTGTGAAGAGGACCTCCTTGCACACAGCAGCCAAATTTGGCTCTGGCTTGGTGGCTAGGCAGGTGTGTCAGAAGGCCGTGCGCAGCCTCCCCCTGCAGCTTTCTTGTGCGGCATTGGCAGCTATTGTGTGCGGGCGTGTGGTCACATGCACGCGTTTGTATGTCCACTTGTTTCGTGCGCACACAGACAAGTGTGTGCTGTTCAATATTGTGGGCTTGATAAACATCAAATGCAAGAGAGAGTGCTCACAAACAGACATGCACGCATGCACACACAGGCACACACACATGGGAGCACAAATACGCACACTTATGTGTGGGCTGCTGTCTGCCGCAGTTTCAAACACATCGCACCTGGAGTTTGAGACCCGTACGCTGTCGGCATTCCAATCCCGCGTGGACTCCGAGATCGTGGGCTCCATCACACTGCGCAGCGCGTCTATAGAAGCCTCCACTGACTCCAAGCGCCGCCAGCTGCGGCAGACAACGGGCCTGCTTGCGGAGGTGCGCGCATATGTTCGCCAACAAATGGGCGGGCAGACGTGTGTGCATGTGTGCGTGTTTGTGCGCTTGTTTATGACCATGTGCGTGCGGATGTTGGGATGGCTCTTCTTATGGAGGTACAAGCACACATGCGTGTGTCCGCCAGCCAATAGGTGGACGCATGCGTGAGCACCTGTTGATGGCCATACATGCATTTGCTGGTTGATGGTCATGCGTGTGTTTTCTGGTTGATGGTCATGCGCGTGTTCGCTGGTTGAGTTCCATGCGTGTGTTTGCTGGTTGATGGTCATGCGTGTGTTTTCTGGTTGATGGTCATGCGCGTGTTTTCTGGTTGATGGTCATGCGTGTGTTTGCTGGTTGATAGCCATATGCTCATGGGCCTCTTGGTGGGCGCGTGTGTGCATGCAGAGTCGGGCAAGCACAAGGGCCTGTTGAGAAGGGAATGCGCATGTGCACATGTTCAGACCGGCATGCATGTGCCCCTGTTGGGATGGCTACACCTATGCCGTTGAGACGGGTACACATGTGTGCATTTAGCATGGTTACATGTGTGCCTGTTGGTGCTACCAACTTGGAAGCACCAACTTGGTAGGCTTGCAAGATGGCTAGTGTGGTAGAGCCTGGTGTGGCCACCAAAGCCACTGCTGGTGCTGGACATACCCTCACACACCCTGAGCAAAGCACCAATCGCGAGCCACTCCTGCGCCCCTCCCAAGCCCACCCCCCCTTGTGCTCGCATGCACGCAGTTTGAATTTGGTGCGGCAAATGAGGGCGCCGTTGAGCGTTTGACGGGGCACATCAGCGAGGATGTCATCCCGGGCTTCCCCTTAAGGGACAGCGATGCTGCTGACAGTTACTTTGGCAACGGGTTCAGCGCAGACGTGAGTGCTTTCCAGATCCACCTGCCCCGCTGCCTGCTTGCGTGACATCCTTAGGGCACGACGTGCATGCACACCTACTCATACGCATGTGTAGGCACAAACGTACGCACGCGTATAATGCACCCATGCGCATGCGCAACTGTGCGGAGAGGCGGAGCATGAGGAATTCCAGGCAGTGAGGCCAGCCTGTGTGCGGCCTGCAGTGCTAAGGCTGTGGTTGGCGCGAGTGCGGCTCCTGACCTGACCCCCAATGCAGCACCTGGGCTCCACAGTGTTCAGCCCACCCTCAGCAGCGCCTCCTCAGCCCCAACCCCATGCTGCAGCCCTAAACACTTGCAGCTCTCTCACTCTTCGCAGCAAAACCCTACGCCCGCACTCTATCCCCATGCTCACCTGCCCCGCACTTGCTTCCCCGTCTCACACCTGTGGAGGTCCCACCACGCCCCCTGCGTGCTTGCTGTTCAATGGAGGGGCCTGGCCACGCCCTTCGCATGCTTGCCCTTAAGACGAGGGCCCCTTGAGTACAGCCCCAGGCGTTCGCGCACTGTGCACGCGCCGCTCTGCAAGCGCTCACCTCTACTCACAGCGGGCCCCACGCTTGCAACGCTCCCGTATGTCTGCTGCCCTGCAACAGTCCCATGCACTTGCCCCCCCGCAGTCCTCTTGGTCACCTGATCCCTTACGTGCTTGCCGCCCAGCCGGCCTCTCGGTCATACGCCTGTGTGTGCTTGCCGCCCCGCAGTTCTCGGTCACCTCCGTGGAGGGCTCCGTCATGCCCGCCATGGACCTAGGCTTCGTGTATATGCCGCCCCCCCCGGGGAGGGCGCAGGTCCCCACATCACACGCGCTGGGCTTGCACGTGGGTCTCGCGGCGCTGCTGGGCTGCGCGCTGCTGCGCCTCATGCTAGTGCTGCCCTGAGCGGGGCCTCCTCCAGCGGGGCCGCCAAGCCCTGCGCAGCACCTGTGCGGTGTAGGGTGCGCTACCTGGTACTACCTTCTGGTAGGTTCAGGTCAGCGCCCGCAGGCTGCGTCTTTAGAGGCCGAGGCAGGGCAGGGAACGTCATGGGCCCCCGCCAGAGGCCACCTCTGTGTGCAGCACTTGTCTGGCGGCAGGGATCCGCTGCCAGCACTGGAGCGGTGCTGATTCCTGCTGGTGAGGCAGGCAAGGGCTGACCTGGCTGGCAACCCTTGCCCTACACAACGGTGTGGTGCGCCGGGGTATGTATGAGTGTGGACGCGGGGGATGTGGGTGAGTTGCACAGGAACATCAAGGTTGCTGCCCCCACTTGCCTTCTGCGCTCCCAGCCAAAAATGCGGTTGGGTGCAGGTCGCATGTGCCCGCATGCGCTGCCTGGTTTGCGTGGTGGGTCCTCCCATGCCTCACTGTCCTGTGAGGTCATACATAAGCAGGGGCTAACTTGATGGGCCGGGTACCAGGCATGTGCCGATGTTACGAAACTGAATTTGGATCCTTTTGATTTCAGCCCGGGCATGAGTGTGGGCGCCTGCCCCTGATACTATATTGAGGCCCAGGGCTCAACCCTTGACCTTAGGGTGTCACACTCAAGTGGAAGTTTTACCCTTGAGGGCATTTCACGTCGCGTGTCATGTTGAACAGAAAACTACATGATGTTGATGGACATGCAAAACAGGATGCACTGTCAAAAGTGATAGAATATGCTCATGAGGACATGGACTTATTGTGGGGGCTTCGGGATTTATTTGATCTAATGAGTAGATTGTGTCACCATTACCCCTTGCAAGCAGCATGTGTGTGCTGCGCAGCAAGGACAGCTGCTGGCTGGCTGAGTGGCCCTCAGCCTTACCATTTCCTTGCTTGTTTGCGCCAGCCCATGAGCTTGCCAATTGTATATTTTGCGGCAACCTGTTGTGTGCAGCCATCGCCTGGCTTCTGAATGAATAAATCCCTCTGCTGCTTGAGAAATGTGAGCAATTACTGGTGCCCCTAGCGGCTATCAAAATGGGTGAGCTGAGTCCGCTTTCTGAGTGCCTCTCTTGAATATGAACATAGGAAGCTTGGAAAGTTGCCATGACTTCGGAATGCTGTTGGCTGCGCTGCTTCAGTCTTCTGATTCAGTTCACCAAGGTGCCCTTGTCGGTCGGTCCTCGTGCGCGCTATGGTGACAATGTAATGCAGAATTTTCATCTGGTCACCTCGATTGGGAGATTTCTATAGTGGCATATTGCTAGGGCAAGTACAAGATCATGGCACAAAAGGTGGAAAAGCAAATTGAACACTCGCTTTTCACTTAAATTTTAACTCATGTATACTATAGTGCTAGTAGCTGCAAGTTAATTGAAAGATAGCTAAACTGCACTTCAGCTTCAAGCTACTAGTAGACGGTAGCTTCTTCTTCAGAAATGGACAGCTACAAGTACTCCAGAAAGTGGGCTGCTTAGAAAGCCGAGGCCTGCAAGGCTTGCAGCCACTGGCATAACAAGCATCGACAAGGTATAACATTCTATGAGGATGATCCTCTTTCTGAGGCTAGGAGATTCGGAAGTTAGGTCAATCTGGTACCAAAGTGAGGAGCTTACACAACTTCAATTCATTTAGACCACCCAGACAACTTGCGTATTGAATGCTGCATTCAAGTTGAGACCAGGAGGTTGCTTGATTCGGTTGGGTGTAAGCAAGTACCTTGTTTTCATCACGGCTTTTTGAGAGTGCGCCATGTCACAGTGTATGACCTCAGGTCAAGTTAAGTTACAATGGGTTTAGACCTTCAGCCAGATGGGTTGACTGCTGGGCTTGCTGGACAGCCAGCCCGACAAAAAATATCCATAGACTGAAAGAGGAAAAGGAATGATTTGTATGTCTGCTGCAAGAGAAATGATTTCACATCCTCAGCTCCAATGTTGTCCAAATAAAAAGCGCCTGTGTCTCCAATGTAAGTCCTACCAGCAAAATCAGCAAATTGTTCTTCCGAAGAAGGCTTCGAAAGAAGGCAGGAAGAAGAAGGCTTCGAAACTCCTTCTTAAATAGCACATTTCCAAGCAAGGCACAAAAAAAGGACATGCTTTTCGTCCTGGACATCATGCAAGTCACATTTGTCACAGATCTTCAAGGCAACAATAAGACATTTGTCACAGATCTTTAAGACAACAATAAAGTTATTGTGGCGTTGCCAACAACCGGTTTCAACTCAGGGTATGGGCACGCAAATGAAAATGAGCAATGTTCCAAAGCACATGCCTTCTTAGTTCCAGCTTCAGGTACCTAGGCAACACATGGGGAGGGCCCCGTACATTGCTTGGTTTGAGAGGCAAGGCCATCCATGCATGATAAGTAGCCAGTTTTTGAGCTCAGGTCAAGGCTTGCAGTACCATTTTTGTTTGGAGTGTCATGCCAAATCACTGTTATTGGCTGATCAACAATTTGATGTACACACACTAGCTTGTAAGAAGTAGTTTTTGGCATTACCACTCGTAGTCACATAAGGTCGCGGTCACACACTTTTTTTTTCACTTTTTCACTTTTTTCCACTCGACCCAAAAAGTGAAAAAGCGGCCCTAGCAGGGCACTAAGTGCCACACCGTACTAGCAGCACTTTTAGTCCAGTGCCTTTGTGGAGTTCAGGTGTGACGTCGGAATGTTGTAAAGCGTTTCCAGCTGGGTTACTACGGGTTACTGAGGCCAGGGTTTCTAGAATAGCGGGTGGGAAACCCGCTGGTAACCGTGGTTACCGAGAAAGCCGCAGTAATCCACCTC
>LKMJ01001194.1_pt1 | contig 22437 bp, 21 predicted proteins | sample 643391 | NCBI WGS metagenome assembly LKMJ01 (sample SAMN04112250, study PRJNA286221) | soda lake metagenome | biome: soda lake; feature: Kulunda Steppe; material: water; isolation source: sample PL-Br10 brine of Picturesque Lake | place: Russia: Kulunda steppe | collected 2010-07
CAGCGGCGCATGGCGCTCTACCGCGGGGTGGTCTCGCTGCCCTTCGATACCGGCGACATGACGCCTCTCGAGCTCAACGACCGGGCGCTGTCGCTGCTGATGGAGAAGGGCATCGCCGCCTCCGGTGACCACGTGATCCTGACCCGGGGCGATCACATGAACGCCCACGGCGGCACCAACACCCTGAAGATCCTGGAGGCATGACGCCATGGCCGTGATCCGCCCCCGTCAGACGGTGACCCGCATCCTGCCGGCGCGCAAACGCATCGCCCTGATCGCCCACGACGGCAAGAAGGAGGAATTGCTGGCGTGGGCCGGGCGCTGGAAGGAGACTCTGGCCCGACACACGCTCACCGGCACCGGGACCACGGCCGGCCGCGTGGCCAGCGCGCTGGGGCTGCCCGTGCGGGGGGTCATGAGCGGCCCGCTGGGCGGCGACCAGCAGATCGGCGCGCTGATCACCGAGCAGGAGCTCGACCTGCTGATCTTCTTCTGGGACCCCTTCGCCCCGCAGCCCCATGATCCCGATGTCAAGGCGCTCCTGCGCCTGGCGGCGCTGTGGAACGTGCCGGTGGCCTGCAACACTGCAAGCGCCGATTTCATGATGAGCTCGCCATGGCTCGATGAGGCCTATGAAATGACCATTCCCGACGCCGGCGCCTGGGTCTCCGACCGCACCGCCGACTGACACACCCCCCCCTCACCGACGCCAGGAGGCGTGGCTTTCGATGTTCCAGCTGACCCGCAGCGTGACCTGGCAGGCTCTCAAGCGCCTGCATGAGCAGACCGCCAACGAGCGCATTCGCGACTACTTCACCGCCGACCCACAGCGTTTCGAGAAGATGAGCCTGCGAATGGGCGGCCTGTTCCTCGACTACTCCAAGCACCAGGTCTCCGACGCGGTGCTCGACAAGCTGATCGAACTGGCCAACCACTCCGCGCTGGTACAGCGCCGCGCCCAGATGTTCTCGGGCGACATCATCAACGTCACCGAGAACCGCCCGGTACTGCACACCGCCCTGCGCAACCTCGGCGAGGAACCGCTGATGGTCGACGGCCAGGATGTAATGCCGGAGATCCAGCGCACCCGCGAGCAGATCCGGCAGTTCTCCGAGGCGGTGCGCAGCGGCGAGTGGAAGGGCTACAGCGGCGAGCGCATCAAGGACGTGGTCAACATCGGCATCGGCGGGTCGGACCTGGGGCCCAACATGGCCAGCCGAGCCCTGCTCAAGTACCGCCATTCGGAGCTTAAATTCCACTTCGTCTCCAACGTCGATGGCACCCACATCCAGAAGGTGCTCAGCCGCCTCGACCCGGCCACCACCCTGTTCATCGTTTCCACCAAGACCTTCTCGACCCAGGAGACCCTGCTCAACGCCCATACCGCTCGGCGCTGGTTCCTGGAGAACGCCGGCCCGGACGCCGATGTGGGGGCACACTTCGTTGCCGCCTCCACCAACAAGAAGGCGGCCATGGCTTTCGGTATCCGCGAGGAGAACGTCTTCGAGTTCTGGGCCTGGGTCGGCGGACGCTACTCCATGTGGTCCTCCATTGGCTTGCCCATCGCCCTCTCCGTCGGCTTCGAGGGCTTCATGTCGATGCTGGAGGGGGCCTACGAGATGGACCAGCACTTCCTCCAGGCTCCCTTCCGCGAGAACATGCCGGTACTGATGGCGCTGATCGGGATCTGGTACATCAACTTCGTCGGCGCCGAGACCCAGGCCATCGTGCCCTACGACCAGGCCCTGCATCAGCTGCCGGCCTTTCTGCAGCAGCTCGACATGGAGTCCAACGGCAAGTCGGTGGACATCTTCGGCCACCCGGTGGACTACAAGACCGGCCCCATCGTCTGGGGCCAGACCGGCTCCAACGGCCAGCACGCCTTCTTCCAGCTGCTCCACCAGGGCACGCGCTATGTGCCCATCGACTTCATCGCCTCGCTGAAGCCGGAGCCCGGCGTCGAGGAGCATCACTTCGCCCTGCTGACCAACATGCTGGCCCAGGCCAACGCCTTCATGGAGGGCAGCCAGAGCGGCAGTCGACTGGACCCCTACAGTTGCCCCGGCAACCGCCCTTCCAGCGTACTGCTGCTCGACGAGCTGACGCCGCAGAACCTCGGCGCGCTGATCGCCCTTTATGAGCACAAGGTGTTCGTCCAGGGGGTGATCTGGAACATCAACTCCTTCGATCAGTGGGGCGTGCAGCTAGGCAAGCAGATTGCCGGCGAGATCAGCGAACGGATCGACGAACGCAGCCAGGACTTCGACGCCTCCACCCAGGGGCTGCTCGCGCTGGTGCGTGGCCACTTCACGGCCGGAGCAACGGCCGACGCCGCTGGGACCGCAGCGCCCCATCCGGACAAGGGGGGCAAGCGAACCAGGCGCTGAGTCAGACCACACGGCGGAAGGGCCGGCAAAAGGCGGCCTTCCTCGTGGCTTTTCCTCGTCACGGGGCCAAAAAAACCGGCCGCGAGGGGCCGGAGGAAGGACAGCCAAAGGCTGTTCAGAGAGCACGCGGGAATTCGGTGTCTCGTTGATGACTCAGTGGTGGAAGCGCTGCGCCGCCTCGCGAGCCAGCTGGCGGATGCCGTTCCAGTCCTCGGCCTCCACCAGGGAGTTGGGCGTCAGCCAGGAACCGCCCACGCACATCACGTTCTTGAGCGCCAGGTAGTCCTCGGCGTTGTCGAGGGTAATGCCCCCGGTGGGGCAGAAGCGAGCCTCGGCGATGGGGCCGGCAAAGGCCTTGAGCGCCTTGACGCCGCCGCTGGCCTCGGCGGGGAAGAACTTGAAGCGGCGGTAGCCATACTGCCAGCCGGTCATCAGCTCGGAGACGGTGGCCACGCCGGGCAGCATCGGCACCGGACTGGTCACGCCGTAGCGATAGAGCGCCTCGGTGGTCCCTGGGGTAACCACGAAGTCGGCACCGGCCTGCTCGGCCTGGCGGTACTGGGCCGGGGTCAGCACGGTGCCCACCCCGATGCTGGCCTGAGGCAGCGCCGCCTTGATTCGGCGGACCGCCTCAAGGGCGCAGTCGGTGCGCAGGGTCACCTCGAGCACGGTGAGCCCTCCCTCCACCAGAGCCGTGGCCAGGGGCACGGCGTCCTCCACGCGCTGGATAGCCAGGACCGGAATCACTTCGGCCTTCAGGCAGATACTGTCGAGCTCGGTGGTCCGGGTGGAGGGCAGCTGCTTGTCGATGGTCATTGATGTCTCTCCATGGGATCAGGGGGCCCAGTAAACGGCCAGGGGGCAGGCCAGGAAGGCACGTATCGGCAGCTCGCGGCTGTCATCACCGGCCAGCGCCCTCGCCAGCACGTTGCGCTTGTCGCCGCCGGTAATGTGCAGAAAATGGCGCTGGGCCCTGTGCAGACGATCTGCGCTCAGGGTCAGGCGAGGCTGTGGCTGGCTCGCGGCACGCACGGCCACCGCCGGTTCGCCGGTAGAGAGCGCCAGCGACAGCTCATGGCTGTCGGGGAACAGCGAGGCGGTGTGGCCATCGCCGCCCATGCCCAGCACCACCGCGCTGGCGGGCCAGGCGAGTGGCGCCAGGCGCTCGGCCACCTCGTCGACGCCCTGCTCCGGGGTGGCGGCCCCGGTGGTCAGCGACACGAAGGTCGCCTCGGCGGCGCACCCCTGCAGCAGGTGCTCGCGCACCAGCCTGGCGTTGCTGTCGGCATGCTCCTCAGGCACCCAGCGCTCATCGGCCAGGGTCACCTCGACCCGCGACCAGGGCAGCTCGCAGACAGCCAGCGCGTGGAAGAAGGGCACCGGCGTGGAGCCGCCCGAGACCACCAGCAGGGCACGCTCCTGGCGGCTCAGGTCCTGTCGCAGGGCCTCGGCGACCGCCTCGGCCAGCTGGGTGGCCAGACGTTCTCGGCAAAGCTCGCTCATCGTTGGGGGATCCTCAGTAGTCTTCATACCAGCTGCGGCCGTCCTGGGTAATCATGGCGGTCTTGAGAAAGCGACGACCGGCCCGGGAACCGGCACCGTGGATCAATAATCCTCATACCAGCTGCGGCCGTCCTGGGTGATCATGGCGATGGAGGCCACGGGGCCCCAGGAGCCCGCCGGATAGCGTCGCGGCGGCTCGTCGCGATCGGCCCAGGCGGCGATCAGGTTATCGCACCACTGCCAGGCGTGTTCGACCTCGTCACGGCGCACGAAGAGATACTGCTGCCCCTTCATCACTTCAAGCAACAGGCGTTCGTAGGCGTCAGGAATCCGCGACTTGGGGAAGGCGCTGTTGAAATCCAGGTGCAGCGGGCCGCGACGCAGGCGCATGCCCTTGTCCAGGCCGCTGTCCTTGGTCAGCACCTCAAGGGCGATGCCCTCCTCCGGCTGCAGGCGGATCACCAGCTTGTTGGCGGCCAGGCCGCGCTGGTCCGGGTCGAAGATATAGTGGGGCTGCTGCCGGAAGTGGATGATGATCTGCGAGAGCTTCTCGGGCATGCGCTTCCCGGTGCGCAGGTAGAAGGGCACCCCGGCCCAGCGCCAGTTCTCCACGCCGGTCTTCATCGCCACGAAGGACTCGGTGTGGCTCTCCGTGTTGGCGCCCTCCTCCTCCAGGTAGCCGGGCACGCCCCTGCCATCGATGCTGCCGGACGTGTATTGCCCGCGCACCACATCTCGTCCCAGCATGTCCTCGGAGAAGGGGCGAAGCGCCTTCAGCACCTTGACCTTCTCGTCACGGATGGCGTCGGCGTCGAGGTTGGCCGGCGGGTCCATGGCGATCAGGCAGACCAGCTGCAGCAGATGGTTCTGCACCATGTCGCGAAGCTGGCCGGCGTCATCGAAATAACCCCAGCGCCCTTCGATGCCGACCTGCTCGGCCACGGTGATCTCTACATGGGAGATGTGGTTCTGATTCCATTGGGTGCCGAACAGCGGGTTGGCGAAACGCAACGCGATAAGGTTCTGCACCGTCTCCTTGCCCAGGTAGTGGTCGATGCGATAGATGCGCGACTCGGGGAAGACGGCGCCGATGGCGTCGTTGATCTGCGCCGACGACGCCAGGTCATGGCCGATCGGCTTCTCGACCACCACCCGGCTCTGGTCGTCCAGGCTACCGCTGACCTCGAGGTTCTGACAGATGTCGCCGTAGATCTTCGCCGCCACCGACAGGTAGACCACCATGGGTCGCTCACGCCCCGACTTGCGCCATTCCTGGATCGCCGCATAGCCCTCGGCGCGGGTGAAATCGAGGTGGCGATAATCGAGTCGCGCCAGGAAGCGCGTCAGCGCCTTTCGATCGAGCTCCTCGGCCTTGACGTGGGTCGTGAGCGCCTGCTCGACGCGGGCCTTGAAGGCGTCGAGGTCGAGCGCCTGGCGCGCCAGACCCAGCAGGCGCGTACTCGGATCGAGCAGCCCCTCGCGGTCGAGCTGGAACAGCGCCGGAAAGAGCTTGCGCTGCGCCAGATCGCCGAGGGCACCGAACAGGACCAGGTCGATGTCGGTCCTGACCGCCTGACTGGGCCGGCTGGGCCGGCGGGAGTGATTCATGGCCGACTCTCTTTTCGTTGGATTACTAAAAAAATACCCAGGAAACGGAAAAAAAGCAATAATTTAAAGTAAACTTACGTATATATAGCACCAGCTATCGGGGACAATTGGCCGTGCCCGGCCTCCTCGGGATAGGATAGACAGCATAATGTAGTTAAATCACCACATCATCTGTCCAGGCTTCAACCCGCGGCTTTATGCCGCCCAGCACGGAGAGCCCCACCGCGCCATGGCCCGTCATGACCTGATCGATCGCATCCGTCAGCGCCTCGAAGAGCTCAACCGCTCCGAGCGCAAGGTTGCCGATGTCATCCTCGCCGACCCGGCTGCCGCTACCGGCATGAGCATCGCCACACTGGCACAGGCCGCTTCGGTGAGCGAACCTACCGTCAACCGCTTCTGCCGCAGCTTCGAGGCCAAGGGCTATCCGGACTTCAAGATCAAGCTGGCCCAGAGCCTGGCCGGTGGCACCCCTTACGTCAGCCAGGCAGTGGAGCCCGATGACACGGCGGCCGAATACACCGAGAAGATCTTCGGTGCCACCATCGCCGCTCTGGACAACGCTCGCCGACAGACCGACCCGGTGCGCATCGAGCGGGTTGTGGACTACCTGATCCAGGCCAAGCAGGTGCACTTCTTCGGGCTGGGCGCCTCGGGCGCCGTGGCTCAGGACGCCCAGCACAAGTTCTTCCGCTTCAACCTGCCGGTCACCGCCTATGTGGACGTGCTCATGCAGCGCATGGTGGCCTCGAGCTGCCACACCGGCGATGTGGTGGTGGTGATCTCATGGACCGGCCGCACCCGGGAGCTGGTGGAGATCGCCCGCCTGGCCCGGGAGAGCGGCGCCGTGGTGCTGGGCATCACCGCGCCCGACTCGCCGCTGGCTCGGGAGTGCACCGAGACCCTGGAGGTCGCCACCCCCGAGGATACCGACCACTATATGCCGATGACCTCGCGGATGATCCAGTTGGCGCTCATCGACGTGCTGGCCACCGGCGTGACCCTGCGCCGCGGCGAGGACTTCCTCGGGCATCTCAAGAAGATCAAGGATAGCCTAAAGGATACCCGCTACCCCGCCACAGGACGGGACTGAGTGCCTGCCGATCTTCCGGCGCTCCGCCCCGGAGCCGATGCTGGCGTTCCTCTACCTGTTGCTGATGTCGGCGCTATTCGATATCGCCGTGGCGCCCTCTCGCGTCGACGGCGGCTGCGAAAGGGGGCCGACATGGACGCCCCCTGTGCGCGTTAGGGTTTGATTTCAGTAGCTGTACTCGCCACTCACCACCGCGGCGGTGACGGTAATCTCGACTCTCAGCTCATCAGCAGGCAGCGGTGCGCAGACGCAGGTACGCGCCGGCGCGTGGCCGGTGGGCACCCAGGCATCCCACACCGCGTTCATGGCGGCAACATCGTTGCCGTTCTTCAGATAGACGGTCGCGGTGAGCAGGTTTTCCCGATCGGAGCCGATCTCGGCCAGCAGCGCATCCACACGGGACAGCATGCTCTGGGTCTGCTCGGTGATATCGCCGTAGCGCGCCTCGGGGCCGGGAACCTGGCCGCACAGATAGGCAATGCCGTTGTGGATCACGGCGCGACTCATGCGCGCCTTGGTGTCGTGACGGACGATGGTCATGGGAAATCTCGCAGTGTTGGGAGTTGGGTGAAAGTAAGGGTAGAGAACGGATCATGAAAAACACGAGGGAAAGTATCACCGCATCACCGCGCAAGGTCGATGCCCGGAGGCCAGCACAACCATGAGCTACGCCATCCTTCTGCGCCACCATCGCGGCCTTGTCGGCATCGCCTTCCTGGCGATGTTTACCTCCAGCCTGGGCCAGAGCTTCTTCATCGGCCTCTTCCAGGCGCCGATCAGCGAGCACCTCGGGCTCTCGGCCGGGCAGTTCGGCGCCGCCTACGCCGCGGTGACCCTGGTGTCGGGCTTCGCCGTGCTGCGTCTGGGCCCCAGCATCGACTGGGTGGCCCCGCGCCGCTTTGCGCTGATGGTGATCGCCGCCCTGCTTGTCGGCATCCTGCTGTTGACCGCCGCGCCCTGGTGGGGACTGGGTCTGATCGGGCTCGGCCTGGTGCGCTTCTGCGGCCAGGGCATGATGACTCACCTCGGGAATACCCTGGCGGGCCGCGAATTCACCGACTTGCGCGGCCGCGCTCTCGGGCTGGCGGGCATCGGGATCATGCTCGGCGAGACGGTGTTACCGGCGCTGATGGCGGCGCTGCTGGTGTGGCTGGGGTGGCGAGAGCTGTGGTGGCTCTTCGTGGCCTTTCTTGCGCTGCTCTGGGTGCCGCTACTGCTGTTCGCCCCGTGGCCATCCGCGCCGGGCCGACGCCCTCGCAAGGGGGAGCGTCGCGACGGCCCACGCCCCTTCCGCGAGGCGCGTTTCTGGCGGCTGCTGCCGCTGCTGATGGTGCTACCGATCACCATGACCGGGCTCTTCATCTATCAGGCGCAGTTGACCGCCGACCTGGGCTCCACCCTGGGTGTCTATGCCCTGGCGCTGGCCGGCATGGGCATCGCCAAGCTGCCCGGGGCCCTGTTCGGCGGGCGCTGGGTGGACACCCTGGGTCCCATTCGTCTGGCGCGCCTCTTCCTGCTGCCCTACGCACTGTCCCTGGTATTGGCGATCACTGCGGGAGGCGATCTCGGCGTCTGGGCACTGATGGTGGGTGGCGGCCTGGCCATCGGGGCCCAGGAGCCCATCGCCACCAGCATCCTGGTGCGCATCTGGGGCGTCGAACATCTCGGCACGGTGCGCGCCACCCTGAGCGCGGCCATGGTCTTCTCCACCGGCCTGGCCCCGGCGGTGCTGGGGATCGCCCTGGACCTCGGCAGCGGCTTCACCGCGATTCTTGCCGGCATGCTGGCCTTCCTGGTGCTTGCCTGGTGGCTGGCCCAGGGCGTGCTCGGCAGACTAAAGACGCAGGACTGACAAACGACGACGCCCCGGGCTCCCTTGATCAGATCAGGAACACCGGGGCGTCGTGGGCCGGGTGGCCGCCGCAATCAGCGCAGAAGCAGCACGGGCACCTTCGCCTTGCGCAGCATTTCGGTGGTGGTGCTGCCCAGCAGCAGGTGGCGGATACGGGAGTGGCCGTAGGCGCCCATCACCAGCAGGTCGATGCCCAGCTCCTCCTGATAGCCGCGCAGGGTGGCCTCCACCTCGCCGGCGCGGATGGCACCCTCGGCCTCGTGGCCGGCATCGCGCAGGGTCTTCAGCGCCCAGTCGAGCTGGGAGCGATGGTCGACGGTCTCGGCGCCGACGATCACCACGTGCACCGGGATACCGTCGAACAGCGGGCTCCTGGCCAGCATCTCCACGCCCTTGCGGGTGGTCTTGCTGCCGTCGAAGGCAAGCATCACCGTCTTCGGGGCCCGGAAGGTATCCGATACCATCAGGATCGGCCGGTGCAGGGTGCGCACCACCCGCTCCAGGTTGGAGCCCAGGTGGCCGCTGTCCTGGTGGGCCGTCTCGCCGCGCTTGCCCAACACCAGCAGACGAATCTCCTCCTGCAGTTCCTCCAGGGTCTCCACCAGGGTGCCGTTGCGCTGACGGGTGCCAGGCTCCGCAATCCCCCTGTCGATGGCCCGATCCTTGACGACCTTGAGCGTCAGCCGGCCCTGCTCCTGGGCCACCTTGGCGCGCTGCTCATCGAGCTGAGAGAGCTCCTCGAGCAGGTGCTCCCGTGAACCGAGGCCGATATTGCCGGAGAGATCCGCCTCGGCAGTCTGGGGATGGTTGTCCACAACGTGCAGGAAGGTGAGCGGCGCGCCCAGGGCCTGACTGGCCCAGGCCGCGGCGTCGCAAACCCCTTCCGAGAACTTCGAGCCGTCGATGGCGGCCATCACCTGTTCGGTCATCGTGTCATTTCCTGGCTGGCGTATGTCGTTATCTGCCCTCACGTTTCTACTCCATGGAGCGTGTCTTGCACAGGACGTGGATCAACGTAATTCCGGATCATTCATTTCGTCCAGGTCGGCCTCGATGCGCCCCCGGGTGTGGCCGAGATGGCCACACCCGGCTACTCGATCATTGGCAACGCTTTTTGGATCATGTCACTCCGCGCAGTCGATGCATTTGAGCACGGTCGGATCCCCCTGCAATCGTTTGGCGGAAATCCACTCGCCGCACTCGATGCACTCCCCGAACTCCTCACGGCCGATCCGGGCCAGCGCCGCTTCGATACGACGGAGCAACAGCTGACGGCGATCCTCCCCGGCCTTGGCCATGGCTTGGCCTTGAAGGGCATCCATGCGCGACAGACGTCCCACCGACTGCTGATCCAGCATTACCGTGGCGCGACTCTCCTTGCTCTGGAGGCTGTCGTCGATCAGTACCGCCCTGGTGTCCTCCAGCTGGCGGATGATGGCCTGGATGTCGAGTTCCGGATGGTTCATCGCTTGCCCTCCTCGTTCAGTGGACCAAATGCCGGCGACACGGCCGATCGCCGCACCAACGACCGAGGGAACCAACATAGCGTCATCGCTCATCGGTGTGTAGCGATGGCAGCTGCCAGATGCCGCTGGCACCCTGTGGGACTGGCTTGACTCGGGCTCCGGAGAGCGACGAGCTCACTGCCGGGGCGCATCGTAATCGAGGGGTTCATCGGTATAGACGCAGACGTTGGCGTCCTCGATGTCGCCGTTCGACGATTCGACTTGGTGGGCGAAGAACTCCCTGATCTCGCGACGGTTGCAGTGCGCCTCGAAGAGCTCGCGGCTGGCCCAGATCTCATGAAAGACGATCGGGTAGCTGGTGCCCGGCGCATTGGGATGATCGATGTGGCGGGTCACGGTGTACTGAATGCAGCCATCCTCGCGATGGGCGTTGGGTTCGAGCGTCTGCAGGGCCTTGAAGACGGCCTCTTCACGGCCGGGCCTGGGCTTGAAACTGGCGATGCAGTAGATCTTGCGAGACATGGGCGACTCCATATAGGCGATTTTCCTCGGCCGCGAGTTCAGCCGGAGACCACCATGGTAGAGAAAAAACCGGCGCACCGCACAAGGCGGAACCGGCTCGGAAGGGATCAGCGCAGCAGCAGGACCCTGGCGTGGCGCAGGGCCTTGAGCGCCCAGGCGACGGCGTCGCATACCCCTTCAGAAAACCGTGAGCCGTCGATGGCGGCCATCACCTGCTCGGGCATGTCAGTGTCCTCCCATCAGTTTTTCGACGGCTTCCGGATCATCGTGGACTGCGAAGCGGTCGACGATGGTGGCGCTCGCCTCGTTGAGGCCGATCATCTCCACCTCGGTGCCCTCGCGGCGGAACTTGATCACCACGCGGTCCAGGGTCTGGACGGCGGTGATGTCCCAGAAGTGGGCGCGGGAGAGATCGATGGTGACCTTCTCCACTGTCTCCTTGAAGTCGAAGGCGTTGCTGAAGCGCTCGGAGGAGGCGAAGAACACCTGGCCCACCACCTTGTAGATGCGCGCGTTACCCTCGTCGGCTTCCTCGGAAGCGATGTAGAGAATGTTGCCCACCTTGTTGGCGAAGTTCATGGCGGCGAGCAGCACGCCGACGAAGACACCGATGGCCAGGTTATGGGTGCCGACGGTCACCACCACGGTGGCCAACATGACCATATTGGTGCTCATGGGGTGCTTCTTGAGGTCCTTGATGGAGCTCCAGCTGAACGTCCCGATGGAGACCATGATCATCACCGCGACCAGCGCCGCCATGGGAATCATCGAGACCCAGTCGGCGAGGAACACCACCATCATCAGCAGCGTCACGCCGGCGATGAGGGTCGACATGCGACGGCGACCGCCGGACTTGATGTTGATTACCGATTGGCCAATCATCGCACAGCCCGCCATGCCACCCAGCAGGCCGGAGCCGATGTTGGCGATGCCCTGGCCCTTGCACTCGCGGTTCTTGTCGCTCTTGGTGTCGGTCAGGTCATCGATGATGGTAGCGGTCATCATCGACTCCAGCAGACCCACCACGGCCAGCATCAGCGAGTAGGGGAGAACGATCATCAGGGTCTCGAGGTTGAGCGGGACATCCGGCCACAGGAAGATGGGCAGGCTGTCCGGCAGCTCGCCCATGTCACCCACGCTGCGAATTTCCATGCCGGTGAGCAGGTAGACCGACGTCAACACCACGATGCAGACCAGCGGCGATGGGATCGACTTGCCGATCTTGGGCAGGAGGGGAAAGCCGTAGATGATGCCGAGCCCGGCGGCGGTCATGGCATACACGTGCCAGGTCACCCCGGTCAGCTCCGGCAACTGGGCCATGAAGATCAGGATCGCCAGGGCGTTGACGAAGCCGGTCACCACCGAGCGTGACACGAAGCGCATCAGTTCGGCGAGCCTGAGATACCCAGCCAGGATCTGCAGCACTCCGGTGAGCAGTGTCGCGACCAGCAGGTACTCCAGACCGTGCTCCTTGACCAGCGTGATCATCAGCAGGGCCATGGCGCCGGTGGCGGCCGAGATCATGCCCGAGCGCCCACCGGTAAAGGAGATGATCACGCAGATGGCGAAGGAGGCGTAGAGACCCACCTTGGGATCGACGCCGGCGATGATCGAGAAGGCAATCGCCTCGGGAATCAGGGCCAGTGCGACCACGATTCCCGCGAGGGTGTCGCCTTTCAAGTTGGAGAACCAACTCAGCTTCATTTTTTCGTACATGCCGGGTTCCAGTCAGAGTGAGTATCTTGCCGTCAGGCGCCGGGGGTGTCGGGCAATGCAGTAGCGATGACCGTAACGATGGCGGCACGGACCAGCCAGCCAGGGGCAGGCGTTGCCAATGCTGGTGTGACCATTGATTCGGTATTGGCGCTAGCTGTTATTGCCGCTCGAGGGGTAGGCACGATTGCGCCATGGCATCCACAGGGTGATGCCGCGCGGTGACGCCTCGATGACGAGGACGCCGCCGAAGGGGAAGGAGAAGTGCGCTAGGGCGGAGTGACCAGCCCTGCCAGGGGAGTCATCACGGTGTGCTGTCCCTTGTATTGGAAGGGCGCTCGCGTGGGCGGCGCCCGGAAATCCGTCAAGGCGACGAACCTCGGCATGCGCCGGGTTCAAGGTCGCCAGCAAAACGAACCACGGACTTTAGCAGGTCTTTTGCTGCACCGCACCCCGAGGGCGGACCCAAGGGGGCAGGAGCTTGATGAAGGAGGGGGCCGCCACGGCCGGGAGCCTTGGCGGCATGGGGGACGACTCAGCTCGCGCCGCCCTCTTCCGGCGCCCGGGCGCCGGTGCGGGCCTGGCCGGCTGGCGAGGCCTTCAGGTGCCTGAACGCCTCCATGATGTCCATGGGCAGCGGGAAGACGATGGTGGAGGCGTTCTTGTTGCTCATGTCGCTCATGGTCTGCAGGTAGCGCAACTGAAGGGCCGCCGAGTTCTCGGACATCACGTTGGCCGCCTCGACCAGCTTCTTGGAGGCCTGCAGCTCGCCTTCGGCATGGATCACCTTGGCGCGGCGCTCGCGCTCGGCCTCGGCCTGGCGGGCGATGGCGCGGATCATGCTCTCGTCGAGGTCGACGTGCTTGATCTCCACGTTGGAGACCTTGATGCCCCAGCTCTCGGCCGAGCTGTCGATGATTTCCTGGATGTCGTCGTTGAGCTTGTCTCGCTCGGAGAGCATCTCGTCCAGGTCGTGCTTGCCGAGCACCGAACGCAGGGTGGTCTGAGACAGCTGACTGGTGGCCATGGTGAAGTTCTCCACCTGGATGATCGCCTTCTCCGGGTCGACCACCCGGAAGTAGATCACCGCGTTGACCTTCACCGTGACGTTGTCCTGGGAGATCACATCCTGCTCAGGCACATCCATGGTGATCACCCGCAGGTCGACCACCTCCATCTTCTGGATGCCGGGAATGATGATGATCAGGCCCGGCCCCTTGACTCCCTGGAAGCGCCCCAGGAAGAACACCACGCCGCGCTTGTACTCCGGCAGGATGCGTATCGAGGCGGCGATCAGCATGAACAGCAGCACCACCGGCACGAGATAGGAAATCAACATGGTCTGTCTCCATGGTTAGCGTGAAATGTTCAGCGTGAAGCCTGTCGGCGTGGAAGGCGACGCCTCAGCGATCCCCCTCCAGTGGCTCGACCTCGACGGTCAGGCCGTCGATGCGCGCCACTCGCACCCTCTGGCCCTGGATCAGCGGCCGGTCACTGCGAGCGTTCCAGCGCTCGCCCATCAGCCTGACGTGCCCCTTGCCCTCGAAGTCCTCGAGAACCCGGGCCTCGCTGCCGATCAGTTCCTCCTCTCCCCCCTTGGACGGGCGGCGGCGAATGCTCATGAAACGGGTCATGACCCACAACATCAGGACCGCGGCGAGCAGGGCGATGCCGCCGATCATGGGCAGCGAGATACTCAGGTTGTCTGCATCCATCAATATCACCGATCCGATCACGAAGGCGACGATGCCGCCGATTCCCAATATGCCGAAACTGGGCATCAAGGCCTCGCCCACGATCAGCGCCAGACCCACCAGGATCAGCGCCAGGCCGGCATAGTTGACCGGCAGCACCTGGAAGGCGAAAAGGGCCAGCAGCAGGCAGATGATGCCGATGGTGCCCGGCACCAGGCTGCCCGGGTTGGAGAGCTCGAAGATCAACCCGTAGAAGCCGATGATCATCAGGAAATAGGCGACGTTGGGATTGGTGATCACCGACAGCAACTCGGTACGCCAGTCGGGGTCGAAGCGCTCGATGACGAGGTCAGCGGTCTCGAGGGTCAGTTCGCCGCGTTCCATCACGACCGTGCGACCGTCGATCTGCTCGAGCAGGTCATCGACGTCGCTGGCCACCACGTCGATGACGTTCTTCTCCAGGGCTTCCCGGGAGGTGAGGTTCACCGCCTCGCGAACCGCCTCCTCGGCCCAGTCGGCGTTGCGGCCGTGACGTTCCGCCAGGCCACGGATGTAATAGACGGCGTCCTCCAGCACCTTGCGTTCCATGGCGGTCTCGCCGCGGCGGGGCTCCGTTTCGGACGCTTCCTCGTCGACCGTTGCAGCCTCCTCGCCCTCAACGGCTGCCTGGTCGTTATCGCCGCCAGCGGCGCTTTCCTCGGGCTCATCCGCCCTGACCCCGCCACCGTTGTCGTCGTCATCATCGTCGCCGCCCAGACCCGGCAGACCGCCACCGCCCATCTGGACCGGCGTGGCCGAGCCCAGGTGGGTGGAGGGCGCCATGGCCGCCACGTGGCTGCCGTAGAGCAGGTAGGTGCCCGCACTGGCCGCCCGGGCGCCGCTGGGTGACACATAGATGGCTACCGGTACCGGCGAAGTGAGCATGGCGCGGATCATGTCGCGCATGGAGGCATCGAGACCGCCGGGAGTGTCCATCTGAACCACCACGATCTCGACATTGCCCTCGGCGGCCCGGCGCAGGCCACGCTGGAAATAGTCGCTGGTGGCGGGGCCGATGGCTCCCTCGACGGTCATGACCAACGCCGAGCGCTCGTTCTGCTGGGCCTGAACCACCGACTGGAAGAGGGCCAGAAACGCCCCCAGCGCCAGGCAAGAGAGGCTCAACAGCAGAAAGCGTCGCCCGATCAGGGCGGCATGAACTCGGCTCATGGTGATCTTCCCTGCACGACCCATACAAACGATGTGAGTATTGGCGAGGCCTGTGGTTCAGAAAAAAGTTTAGCCGACACTGATGTCAGAGTAGGTGCTGTCATGCGCAGGCCGCAACAGCCCAGTCCTATCGCGGCGATCATCGCTTCATTGACCGGAAGGAAGTGCAATGGAAAGGCGGACACCGGGCCTTGAAGATCCCGGTGCCCGCAAGAGGCCTCTCGGGGCGTCAAAGGTCGTGGGATTGGCCTGAGACGCGTCTCTGAACCTCGACCATGTAGGCAGCAAGCGACGGCAGCGCCTCGCCTCCCCAATCGAGCGGGCTCGCCTGCATCGGTGCCACCATGCAGATCTGCACCATCTCGTCGGCGTGAACCTCGGAGAGGCCGAACTGGTTCTCGGCCATGGCCACCCGGTGGGGGAAGGCTTCCTCGAAGGTCGCGCTGTATCCCATGTCCTGACCATCGCTGCCGTGACAGGTGGCACAGGAGAAACCGTTGGTACTCAGCGTGGTGTCGTAGTAGAGCGCCTCGCCGCGTGCCAGCAGTTCGGGGGGATTACTGCCACTCTCGCTGTAGACCGGCTCGTAGCCCTCGGGGCGTTTTACCGCATCCATGGCTCCGACTCCGGCTTCGGCTTCACCTTCGCCCTCTGCTTCACCCTCTGCTTCACCCTCTGCTTCACCCTCTGCTTCACCCTCTGCTTCGGCTTCGGCCTCAGCCTCGGCACCTCCCTCTGCATGAACCTCAGCATGGGCGTTGGCGAAGAGCAGAGAGGTGGCAGAGAACCCGGACAGGCCCACCGAGGTCCCACCCTCGCCGCCGGTGTCGTTAAAGGTGACGCCGCCCGCTATCAGGGCAAGCACCGGCGCCGTGTAGGCCATCTGTCGGCCCAGGCGTCCTAGCAGCCTGCGGCGTTTATCGTCATGCTGTGACATGATATCTACCTCCGTGATGGCGAGTCGTGACAACGCTGGAGCGTCGTTCGGACGGGCACTGATGGCCTAGTCCACCGCCTCTGGTCGAGGCCTGGTTCTGTCGTGGCAGGCCCGGATCTCTTACAGACTCAGTATGGACAGAATCTGGTGGTTATTGCCGCACTGACCGACAGAGGTGTAAGGAACCCCGACTTCCCTCGACCATCCATGGACGCCGATTTGCCGACACCGAGGAACGACATGACGGATTCCGTCTCCTGCCCGGACGCCCGACTCGACTCGCACGATCTCCTGGCCGGAGCCCTGGCCCGGGCCGATCTGGGCACCGATATTCGCGCGATGCGCCCAATGGCGGATACCGGTCTGGCTCATACCCACGTTTGGCTGGAGCGGGACTCCATCGACTGGGTCGCACGCCTGCCCAAGCAGAGCCAGATGGGGCTTCCGGCCGACGAGAACCTCGCGTACCAGGCCGCCTGCTTCGCCCGCGCCAGCCAGAGTGGTCATGCGCCGGCGCTGCACGGCGTTCTGCCGCCCGGTCCGGAGCTGCCCCGGGGCGGGCTGCTGGTCAGCGCGGTCCTGGGGCGGCCGGCACGCCTGCCCGACGATCTGCCCGCCATCGCCGAGGCACTGGCCGCCATCCACGGCCTGGAGGTGCCGCCCGAAACGGACCGCCCTCCCCTCCAGGCCCCCGCGGATCCCTGGCGCGCCATGCGTGAGGAGGTGGCCAGACAGGCGGAGTGGCTCGGCAACGCCGGCCTCTGCCCAGAGGCACGAGCGCAGATCGAGGACGAGCTCGCCGCCCTGCCGGAGCACCTGCCGGCTGAGCCCGGCTCGGCACCTTGCCTGATCAGCTTCGATGCTCACCCCGGCAACTTCCTGGTGACCGATTCGGGACGTGCCGTGCTGGTGGACCTGGAGAAGTGCCGCTATGGCCTGCCGGGTTTCGATCTGGCCCACGCCACGCTCTACACCTCCACCACCTGGGACCTGCACAGCTCCGCCGTGCTGAGCCCCCGGGAAGTAGCAGACTTCTATCGCCGCTGGCGGCTCGCTGGGGGCCTAGCCGGCGACACCTCCGCGCTGCTGGCCTGTCGCCGGGCCATGTGGCTGTGGTCCCTGACCTGGTGCGCCAAGTGGCGAGCCCAGCACGGCCGTAACCGCGATGCCGATGCCGCCGGCGAAGACTGGTCGGCCCAGCTCAGCGACGACGCCCTGGTGGCCCATGTCCGCGAGCGGGTCGACCACTATCTCTCCCCGACGGTGATCGCCCACGTACGCAACGAACTGGATGATCTCCAGGTCGCCCTCGCCGACTGACGTCACTCTCGACCTTCCCGACAAGGACTGCCCGAATGCCGACCCACTCCCTTGCCCTGATACCCACTCTTGCCCTGCTGCTCTCCGGTCCTCTCCAGGCGGCCCCGGATCCCACCGACTGGGACGCCGTGCTCGAGGAAGCGCGCGGCCAGAGCGTCTACTGGTATGCCTGGGCCGGCGAGGAGCGCACCAACGACTACATCGAGTGGACGGCTCGCCAGGTCGAGGAGCGTTTCGACATCGATCTGGTGCACGTCAAACTCAGCGACACCGCCGAGGCGGTATCTCGGGTGCTGGCCGAGAAGCAGGCCGGCAATGACGACCGCGGCAACGTGGACATGATCTGGATCAACGGCGAGAACTTCGCCACCATGAAGGCCAATGACCTGCTGTTCGGTCCCTGGTCGGAACAGCTGCCGCACTACCCGCTGACCGACCCGGGGAACACGCCGGCGGTCCGCTACGACTGGACGATCCCGGTGGACGGCCTCGAGTCGCCCTGGAGCAGCTCCCAGGTGGTGTTCTACTACGACACGGCCCTGGTCGATGCCCATCCTCGCAGCATGTCCGGCCTGCTCGACTGGGCGCGGGACAATCCCGGCGAGTTTACCTACGCCCGGGTCCCCAACTTCCTCGGCAACGCCTTCATCACCCAGGCGCTGCTCGAACTGACCGGTGACACAGACATCCTTTATCAGCCCATGCAGGAAGCCGACTTCGACGCGGTAACGGCGCCGCTCTGGACCTTCCTTGATGAGTTGCATCCGCTGCTGTGGCGGAGTGGTCGCGCCTTCCCCGCCAACAGCTCGGAGCTGCGCCGCCTGATGGGCGACAGCGAGATCAGCATTGCCCTCTCCTTCAGCACCACCGAGGCCTCGGGCGCCATCGCCAACTTCGAGCTGCCCGACAGCGTGCGCAGCTATGTGCATGATCACGGCATGATCGGCAACATGAGCTTCATGGCGATCCCCTACAATGCCCAGCACAAGGCCGGCGCCATGGTGGTGGCCAACTACCTGCTGAGCCCAGAGGCCCAGGCCCACAAGCAGGACCCGCGGGTCTGGGGCAGCAACACCGTGCTCTCGCTGGCGACCCTCGCCCCCGACGACCGCGCCCGGTTCGAGGGTATCGATCTGGGCATCGCGACCCTGTCGCCGGACGAACTCGGCGAGGTGCTCGGCCAACCCCACCCCACCTGGGTCGACGCCCTGGCCGAGGCCTGGCAAGAACGCTACGTCGGCCGCTGATCGGCGGCTAGCGCGATGCTCAGACTCGCCCCCTGGCTGATCACCCTTCTGCTGGTGGGTCCGATCCTGGCCGGGCTGGCCATGGCCTTGCTGCCCGCCTTCGGCTATCTGCCGGCGCTGGGCGGGGAGACCTTCAGCCTGACGCCCTGGCGGGAACTGTTCGCCCAGCCCGGCCTGGCAAGGTCGGTAGGGATCAGCTTCGCCAGCGGCCTGGTTACCACGGCCATATCGCTGACGGTGGTGCTGCTGTTCCTCGCCGGGGCCTCAGGCAGTCGACTGGACCACTGGATTCGGCGCATGGTCTCGCCGCTGCTGTCGATTCCCCATGCGGCGGCGGCCTTCGGCCTGGCCTTCCTGATTGCCCCCTCGGGCCTGCTGGCGCGGCTGGCTTCCCCCGGGCTGACCGGCTGGGAGCGACCGCCGGATCTGCTGATCGTCCAGGACCCCTGGGGACTTTCGCTGATGGCGGGGCTGATCATCAAGGAGATTCCCTTCCTCCTGCTGATGAGCCTGGCCGCCCTGTACCAGCTCGACGCCGAGCGGCGCGTGGCGATGGCCCGATCGCTGGGCTACCGCCCGACCCTTGCCTGGCTGAAGGTGGTGGTGCCCTCGCTCTATCCGCTGATCCGCCTGCCGGTCTTCGCCGTCATCGCCTACGCCTCCTCGGTGGTGGACGTGGCGATGATCCTCGGCCCGACCCTGCCGCCGACCCTGGCGGTGTCGATCCTGACCTGGTTCAACGACCCGGACCTGTCGCGGCGCTTCATGGCCTCGGCCGGTGCCCTGCTTCAGCTGGGGGTCACGCTGACGGCGCTGGCCGCCTGGTGGGGGCTGGAGGGCATGGTGCGGCGTCTGGGTCGGGGCTGGGTGGCGGGCGGGCATCGCCGCGGCGGCGAGGGGGCGCTGCGCGTGGCCGGCAAGGCGCTGATCCTGCTGGCGGCGGGGACCGCGCTGATCGGCATCGCCGGTCTGGCGCTCAACTCCCTGGCCGGCTTCTGGCGCTTTCCCGACGGCCTGCCCCAGACCTTCACGCTGCAGCACTGGCAACGCGCCATGCCCTCGCTGGCCGGGCCGGTGGCCTCGACGCTGCTGATTGCCACCGTCTCCACGCTGCTCGCGCTGGGGCTGACCCTCGCCGCCCTGGAACACGAGCAGCGCAGCGGGCGACATCCCGACCAGGGCCGTCTCCTGTCGGCCATGGGGCTGCTGTATCTGCCGCTGATCGTCCCGCAGATCGCCTTCCTGTTCGGCCTGGTGGTGGTCATGGAGTCGCTGGGCTCTCGCCCCACAACGTGGCTAGTGATCTTCGGCCACCTGCTGTTCGTGCTGCCCTATGTGTTCCTGTCGCTGTCGGAGGCCTATCGACGCTTCGATCCGCGCTGGTCGCGGGTGGCCTTGACCCTGGGCGCCACGCCCGACGGCGCCTTCTGGCGCGTGCGCCTGCCGATGCTGCTGGCGCCGGTGCTCACCGCCATGGCGGTGGGCCTGGCGGTCAGTATCGGTCAGTACCTGCCTACCCTGCTGCTGGGCGCCGGACGAGTGCCCACCGTGACCACCGAGGCGGTGGCCCTGGCGGCCGGCGGCAACCGCCGCCTGATCGGCGTCTGGGCGCTGGTGCAGGCCAGCCTGCCGCTGGTGGGCTTTCTCATCGCCGTGGGTCTGCCCCGGCTGCTCTGGACCCACCGACGTGGAATGCGAGGATCGCCATGACCGCTCCCTCACGCGAATGCGAGCTGGTGTTCGAACAGGTGCATATTGTCCTGCACGGCAGGACGCTGCTGGCGCTCGATGCCCGGATCGCTCCCGGCGAGGTTCTCACCGTGATGGGCCCCTCCGGCTCGGGAAAATCGACCCTGCTGGCCTTCGCCGCCGGCTTCCTGTCGCCGGCCTTCGAGCCCGCGGGCCAGGTGCTGCTGGATGGCCATGACATCACCACGCTACCCGCCGAGCGGCGCGGCATCGGCCTGCTGTTCCAGGATCCGCTGCTCTTCCCTCACCTCTCGGTCGCGGGCAACCTGCGCTTCGGCCTACCCCGCACCACGCCTGACAAGGCCACCAGGATCGAGGCGGCGCTGGGGGCGATCGGACTGGCAGGCTTCGGCGAGCGCGACCCGGCGACCCTCTCCGGCGGCCAGCAGTCGCGGGTGGCGCTGATGCGTCTGCTGCTCTCGGCACCCCGCGCCGTGCTGCTCGACGAACCCTTCTCCAAGCTCGACACGGCGTTGCGCCACGAGATGCGCGAGCTGGTGTTCGGCCGGCTGCGCGAGGCGGGGCTGCCCAGCCTGCTGGTCACTCACGACCACCAGGACGCCGCCACGGCAGGCGGTCGGATCATCACCCTCGAGTGACCCGCCCCGGGACGCCGGCGCCGGCGACGCTCACCGCGATGTCACGATCGAAGCTGGCCGGCCGCCAGCAGTGACAACAGGCGACGTGATCTCTCCTGCATTCCTCGGTGATCTGAGCGGGTATGCTAGCCTTCTGGATCGCTGAGGTCCCGGCTTCCAGTGGCAAGCGGCCACCCGGCCTTCCGGTGACAAAGGGTGCCTTCCGGTGACAAAGGGTGCCTCCGTGGTGAAGCGTGCCTGCGGATGAAAGGTACCCTTCCGCGCGACGACCAAGTTCAGCCCCTTGGACGGAAAAGACCTGGATGACAGCGCCAATGCTCAGCCTGATCATGCCCGTGCTGGATGAAGCCGCCAGCATCGAGGCCACGCTCGCCTCTCTTCAACCGCTGAGCCAGCGGGGGGTGGAGGTGATCGTCGTCGACGGAGGCAGCCACGACGCTACCGCCGCCCTGGCCGCGCCGCTCTGTACCCGGGTGGTCGAGGCCCCCCGCGGCCGCGCCCGCCAGATGAATCTGGGAGCCGCGGCGGCCCGCGGGGAACGGCTGCTCTTCCTGCACGCCGATACTCGCCTGCCGAGGGAGGCCGACCGGCTGATCGGTGCTGCGCTGTCAGGACCGCACTGCTGGGGACGCTTCGATATCCGGCTCGAGGGGCTCCACCCCCTGCTGCCAATCATTGCCACCGCCATGAACCTGCGCTCCCGCCTGACCGGCATCGCCACCGGTGACCAGGCGCTGTTCATGACCCGCGAGGCCTTCGATGCCGTCGGGGGCTTTCCCGACCAACCGCTGATGGAGGACGTCGAGATATCGAGCCGACTGAAGCGACTCTCATCTCCCGCCTGCCTGCGCCAGAGGGTGGTCAGCAGCGGCCGCCGCTGGGAGCAGCAGGGTGCCTGGACCACGATCCGCCTGATGTGGCGGCTGCGCTGGCGCTACTGGCGAGGCGCATCGCCGCAACGCCTGGCCCGGGAGTATCGCCATGTGCGCTGAGCGACCCGATGACGGGGTCGTACCGTCAGCAGAGTTTGCCCTGGCCATCCTGGCCAAGGCGCCGATTCCGGGCCGAGCCAAGACCCGCCTGATCCCGGCCCTCGGGCCCGGGGGTGCCGCACGACTCCACGAACGGCTGCTGCGCCATACGCTCGCGATCGCCGTGGCCGCCACGCCGGCCCATCGCATCACCCTGTGGACGGCACTGGACCATGACCATCTGCTGTTTGTCGAGCTGGTCGAACGCTACGGCGTCTCCCTCCGTCCCCAGCCCGAGGGCGACCTGGGGAAGCGCATGCATCACGCCCTGGTGCAGGCAGACGGGCCCGCCCTGGTCATCGGCAGCGACTGTCCCATGCTATCCCCCGGGCTGCTGAGGATCTGCGCCGAGGCGCTGGGGAAGCACGACGCCGTCTGCCTTCCCGCCGAGGATGGTGGCTATGGCCTGATCGGCGTTCGACACCCCGACCCGCGTCTGTTCGACGACGTGTCCTGGGGGACGGGCAGCGTCATGGCCGAGACGCGCGAACGGATCGCGGCTCTAGG
>LKMJ01001195.1_pt1 | contig 22416 bp, 22 predicted proteins | sample 643391 | NCBI WGS metagenome assembly LKMJ01 (sample SAMN04112250, study PRJNA286221) | soda lake metagenome | biome: soda lake; feature: Kulunda Steppe; material: water; isolation source: sample PL-Br10 brine of Picturesque Lake | place: Russia: Kulunda steppe | collected 2010-07
CTGGTCCTCCTCGACGCGGTCGCCGGGACTGACGTGCCACTCGACTATCTCTCCTTCTGCGATACCTTCGCCAACGTCGGGTAGTTCGAACTCGAATACCATGGTTAGAACTCGACCGTCTCCCTGATGCCGTCCTTGATGCGCGCCGGTTCCGGCAGGTAGTACTCTTCGAGTGCGTAGAGCGGGAAGGGTACGTCGAAGCCGGTCACGCGGTTTATCGGTGCTTCCTGATAGAGGAGGACATCCTCCTGGATTGTCGTGGTGACCTCGCTGGCCACGCCGCCAGTTTTCGGTGCCTCCTGGACGACGACGCCACGGCCAGTCTTCTTGAATGACTCCTTGATCGTCTCCTCGTCCAGCGGCGAGAGGCTGCGGAGGTCGACGACCTCGGCGTCGATGCCTTCTTCCTCGGCCAGTTCCTCGGCGGCGTCCATCGTCGCGGGCGTCATCGCGCCCCACGTGAACACCGACACGTCGCTTCCCTCGCGGCGAACCTTCGCCTCACCGAGCGGGACGGTGTACTCGCCTTCCGGCACATCCTCGCGGAAGGCGCGGTAGATGAGCTTCGGTTCGAGGAAGACGACGGGGTCGGGGTCGCGGATAGCCTCGATGAGCATCCCTTTCGTGTCGTAGGGGGTCGAAGGGATGGCGACTTTGAGCCCGGGCTGGTGGACGAAAAACGCCTCGGAGGACTCGGAGTGGTGCTCCGGCGCGTGGATTCCGCCGCCGTAGGGTGCACGGAACACCGCCGAGCAGTTGAATCGGCCGTTGCTTCGCGTGCGCAGGCGAGCGGCGTGGCTCACAATCTGGTCGAACGCGGGGTAGATGAACCCGAGGAACTGGAACTCGGCGACCGGCCGCATCCCGTAGGAGGCCATGCCGATGGCCGTGCCCGCAATGCCGGACTCCGATAGCGGCGTGTCGATGACGCGGTCCTCGCCGAATTCGTGGATGAGGTCCTGCGTAGCGCGGAAAACGCCGCCGTTTTCGCCGACGTCCTCGCCCATGACGACGACGCTGTCGTCGCGTTCCATCTCGGTGTAGAGACCGTCGCGCACTGCCTGTACGAGCGTCAGACTCTGTGTCGATTCCTCCTGTTCTGGTTCGGTCTGCTGGCTCATTCTAGTAGCACCTCGTCGCCGTGGGTGTCACGGAGATTCTGGAGGTAGTCGAGCTGTTCCTGGAGTCGCTGTGGCATATCCGCGTAGACGTCGTTGAACATCTCCGCCGGTTCGGGCCGGTCGAACTCCTCGGCGCGGTCAATTGCCGCAGCAACCTCCTCCTTGATGTCTGCCTCGATCTCCTCGACCGTCTCGTCGTCGACGAGTCCCTGGTTCCGGAGGAACGTCTCCATCCGGGGAATGGGGTCTTTCTGCTTCCAGCGCTCGACTTCCTCGTCGTCGCGGTAGACGCTGGGGTCGTCCGCCGTCGTGTGTGCGCCGAAACGATACTGGATGGCCTCGATGAGTGTCGGTCGGGTCGCCCAGCCAATCTCCTCATTGGCTTCGGAGCCGGACTTGGCTTTCTCGATGGCCTCGTGAGTGACTTGATACACCGCAAGCGGGTCCATTCCGTCGACCTGAACCCCTTCGAACCCGTAGGCGTGGGCCTTCTGGGCGATAGTTGCGCTCGCGGTCTGCTTCTCGCGCGGGACCGAAATCGCCCACTGGTTGTTGTTACAGAAGAAGACGGTGGGTGTGTCGTAGACGCCAGCGAAGTTCAGCCCCTCGTGGAAGTCGCCTTCGCTCGTCGCGCCGTCGCCGAAGTAACAGATGAACGCACGGTCCTCCCCCTGTAGTTTCGAAGCCCACGCGGCTCCCGTCGCGTGGGGAATCTGTGTCGCAATCGGCACCGCAGGTGTGAACATGTTCACGTCGTCCGGCGCAACTTTCCCTTCAGTGTGGCCCATCCAGTAGAGCAGAACCTGGTACAGCTTCCAGCCGAGCACGTAGCCGACCCCGTGTTCGCGGTAGCTGGGAAAGACCCAGTCGTCCTCGGCCAGCGCGTGAACGCTGCCAATCTGTGCGGCCTCCTGCCCCGACAGCGGCGGGTACGTCCCCATCCGACCCTGTCGCTGGAGGCTGACTGCCCGCTCGTCGAAGTGACGGGCGAGTTTTAGCTGGCGGAACATCTCGACGAGCGTCTCGTCGTCCAGGTCCGGCACTTCAGCCCCCTCTCGGACGTTCCCCTCGTCGTCGAGTATCTGTACCATGTCGTCTGGCTCGCGCTGTAACACGCTCATGAGAAAGACCACCTCTCTAGGTGCATATGTGTAATCTTCAATTGCCGATGATTTATTGTTTTCGTGATAGAACGTTACACACTTCAAACATATGTGGCCCTCTGGCACCCGTATCACCGAATAGTTGGTAGAGAAATGGTCAGTTCATACTCGAGTAGGGAGGGATAACTGGACAAATGTTCAGTCACGTTCGTCGGAGCGACGAGTGAAAACCATCATGGGTGTGTACGACTAGTCTGAGCGCATGACCGCTTCGCGCACCGTCGAACTGGAGGGGCACATTATCGATTCGGGGATGATGCAGACGTGTTTCGGTATCATCATGGACATGGGCGGCTCGTTCGAGGTCGAGGAGTTCACGATTGGCCGCCACGAGACGGCACACTCGTACGCACGGCTGGTGGTCGAAGCCGACGACGCGGGCCACCTGCAAGCAATCATCCACGAACTCCACCAGAACGGCGCAAATCCGGCCGACCCACAGGACGCGACCCTCGAACCGGCACCGGCTGACAGGGTCGTTCCCACGGGGTTTTATTCGATGACGAACCATCCCACCGAGATTCGCTACGACGGGATGTGGCTCCCGGTCGAGAACATCGAGATGGACTGTGCCGTCGTCGTCGAACCCGACGCAGATGGAGGGCCAACGGCGTACACGAAGGTTTTGAGTGCAATCGAGGCTGGAGAGCTCGTCGTAACGGGGAACACAGGTATCAGAGTCAAGCCACCCGAACGACCCCGCAACAAGGAGGGCGCGTTCGGGTTTATGCAAGGTGGGATTTCCTCGGAACGTCCCTCGGAATCGACGATCGCGATGATTGCCGACGCGATAAAGGAGACCAAACGCGACGGAGGGGACGTGCTCGCGGTCTGTGGCCCTGCGCTCATCCACTCGGGAGCGCGTGAACCGTTCGCCCGTCTCGTTCGCGAGGGGTACATCGATATGCTCTCTATCGGGAACGGTTTTGCCGTCCACGACCTGGAAGGCGACCTCTATGGCACCTCTCTCGGGATGGACACCGAGACACTCAACCACCCCAGAAAGGGGCACAAACACCATGTCTACACGATAAGTGAGATTAGCCGTGCTGGCGGCATTGAGGCAGCAATCGAAGACGGTATCGTCGAATCCGGGGTAATGTACGAGTGTATCATCGGTGACGTGCCGTACGTGATTGCCGGTTCGATTCGCGACGACGGTCCGTTGCCGGAGACGATTACCGACGCGGTCGAGGCACAGAACGCGATTCGCGAGCAGGCTCACCGCGCAGACCTCGTGCTGATGCTCTCGACGCTGCTTCACTCTGTCGCCGTCGGGAACTGCCTCCCTTCGACGACCAGAACGGTCTGTGTCGATATCAACCCTGCAACCGTCACGCAGCTAATCGACCGTGGCAGCGCACACGCTGTTGGGATGGTCACCGATATCGGAACGTTCGTCCCGCTGCTCGCAGAGTATCTGTTCGACGAACGCGAAAACGGCGAGCGGACTCCGTGAACGACGAGTGAACTGCGTGAGCGGCGAGTAAGCGCCGTGATTTATACGCCAAGTAGAGAGGTCGGCGAACAGCGCAGCTACCGTTACGTGGTCGACTGGCGGGCGTGCGTTCGCGCAACAGCTTCGTCTTCCCCGCCCCTGAGAACTTGCTCGACGAACAGCTCACCGGCGCGGTACGAGGAGCGGACCATCGGACCGCTGGCACAGTAGCCAAACTCGAGTTCCTCCTCGGCAACCTGTTTCCACGTGTCGAACACGTCGGGGTGGACGAACTCGCTCACCTCCAGATGCGAGCGCGAGGGCTGGAGGTACTGGCCGAGCGTGACCACGTCGACGCCCACTGCCCGCAGGTCCCGCAGCGTCTGGTACACCTCGTGGTGGTACTCGCCGACGCCGAGCATGATCGACGTCTTCGCGAACGCCTCGGACTGCTCGGCGACCTGTTCGAGCACGGAGAGTGACTGCTCGTAGCCCGCCCGGCGGTCTCTCACCGGCCACTGAAGGCGCTCGACCGTCTCGATGTTGTGGGCGATAACGTCGGGCCCGGCGTCGATAATCTTCCCGACGAGTTCTTCCTCGCCCTGGAAGTCCGGAATCAGTACCTCGACGAGAATGTCCGAATCCCGGCGTTTGATTTCCCGAATTGTCTCGGCGAAATGTCCTGCCCCCTGGTCGGGCAGGTCGTCCCTATCTACGGAGGTGAGGACGACGTAATCCAGCCCGATGTCGGCGACGGCACTGGCGACGTTCGCGGGTTCGTCCTCGTCGAGGGGTTCCATGCCGCCCGTCTCCACGTCACAGAAGTTACAGCCCCGCGAGCAGCGTTCGCCCATGAGCATGAACGTCGCCGTTCCCGGACCGTCGCGACCGCTCCAGCACTCGCCCATATTTGGGCACGAGGCCTCCTCACAGACCGTGTGCAGGTCGTGGTCGCGCAGCGTCTGTTTGATTTCCGTAAAGCGCTCGCCCGACGGCGGCCGCATCTTCAGCCACTCGGGCTTTCGAGCCTTGCTCATCGTGTGAATCTTGGTGCGCGGTGACTAAAAACTGCGGCTCTCCGGACGGGCAGCCGGTCGACAGAAATGCCTATGTACGCGGACCCCTCTCTCCCGATGTGACACGGAGCGCCGACGCCAGAACCGAAATCGCCGTCGAAGAGGTGCTTCCCGGCTTCGCGGACGCGTTCACGTTCGAGCGCTTCAACGCCATGCAGTCCGCGGTGCTCCCGGCGCTGCTGGAGTCCGACGAGAACGTCGTCGTCAGCGCTCCCACGGCGAGCGGGAAGACGGCCATCGCGGAGGTCGCAATCTGCCGGACGCTCGAAGCGGGCGGCACAGCGCTGTTTCTCGCCCCGCTCCGGGCCCTCACCAACGAGAAAGAGCGCGAGTGGGAGCGTTTCGAGGAGCTAGGGTACTCGGTGTACGTCGTCACCGGCGAGCGCGACCTGAACCCCCGCAGAGCAGAGCGCGCCGACGTGCTGGTGATGACCCCCGAGAAGGCGGATTCCGCCACCCGGAAACACGACTCGCGGCGCTACTCCTTCGTGACCGACGTCGACTGCTGCATCATCGACGAGGTCCACCTGCTCGATTCGGACGAGCGCGGAAGCGTCCTCGAAGTGACCATCTCCCGCTTGCGACGGCTCTGTGACCCACGCGTGGTCGCGCTGTCGGCGACGATGCCAAACAGCGACGACGTGGCAGCGTGGCTCGACGCGCCCGAGGAGACGACCTTTTCGTTCGGCGAGGAGTACCGGCCGGTACCGCTCGAAGCGAGGGTGGCGACCTACAGCCACGGCGAGAACGCCTTCGCCGACAAGTACCGCCGACTCTACCGGGCGCTAGACCTCGCCGAACAGCACATCCGCGAAGAGGGTCAGGCCCTCGTGTTCGTCTCCTCGCGCCAGGACACCGTACAGGCGGCCAAGAAAGCCCGTGACGAGCTCGCATCTCGGGACATTCCTGTCGACGCTCGTGGCGACTACGACTTCCACACCGAGACGGAGGAGCTCGACGACGACACGCTTCGCAAGTCGGCGCTCGACGGCGTCGGCTTCCACCACGCCGGGCTCTCCCGGGGCGACCGGAACCGCATTGAGGAGTGGTTCCGCGAGGGGCGCATCAAGCTGCTCTTCTCGACGTCGACGCTCGCGTGGGGGGTCAACCTGCCCGCGCGGTGTGTCGTCATCCGGGATACGCGCTATCACGACCCTCTGGAAGGGGAGGTGGACATGAGTCCCCTCGACATCCTGCAGATGCTCGGGCGAGCGGGTCGGCCAGGCTACGACGACCAGGGGTACGCGTGGGTCATCTGTGACAGCGCGTCGGCCGACCGCTACCGACGGTTGCTGAAAGACGGCGAGACCATCGACTCACAGCTTGCCGACCAGTCCGGCGGCGAGGGGCCTGCGGCTACCGACCTCGCGGTCCACCTGACGGCCGAGATAGCACTCGGGACCGTCAGGGACGTCGACGACGCTATGGACTGGCTGGAGACGACATTCTACTACGCGCGCGCCCAGAGCGCGGACGCGTACGTCACCGGCTCTGAGCTCCGAAACCGCGTCAGCGAGACGCTGTCGTGGCTCGTCGAGAGCGAGTTCGTCGAGATGGACGGCCTCGCCGTGGAGCCGACAGCGCTCGGTCGGCTGGCCTCCGAGTTCTACCTGCGTCTGCCGACCGCACGAGCGTTCGCCGACCTCGCCGAGAGCAAGGAGCTGTCGACGGTCGACGTGCTCGTCGCGGTGGCGACGGCCGAGGAGTTCGACAGCGTCAGCGCTCGCTCGGACGAGGAGGACGCTATCGACGCCGTGCTCGGGAATCAGGGCGAGGAGCTGGAGCCGGGGTCGCGGAAAGTGCTCGCTATTTTGCGCGCCGGAATGAGCGGCACGACTCCCACGGAGCTGCGAAGCGACGCCTGGATTATCCGCCAGAACGCGCTTCGCCTGCTGGCCGCGCTGCGGGCAATCGTCGACCGGCTGGGCGACGGCCACGCGGCAAACCTCGTCCGCCGCATCGAAGCCCGCGTCGAGACCGGGATCAGCGACGGTGCGGTCGGCCTGACGGCGATTGACGGTATCGGCTCGACGCGCGCCGCGTCGCTGGCCGCTGCAGGGTACAGCAGTCCCGGAGAGGTCGCCGACGCGAACGTCCGGAAACTTGTCAAGGCGGGGCTGACCGAGGGCGTCGCAGAGCGCGTCCACGAGAGTGCACAGGAGCTACCGGTCGTCACTGTAGACTGGGGCACCTTTCCGGAGCGCATCGAGCGCGGAGAGCGCGAGATGTGCGAGGTGATAGCCCGGAGCATCCGCGGCGACGCACGCGCTGCGCTCACGGTCACCGTCAACGGCGTCGAGATGACGAGCAAAGCCGCCTATCTCGGGGAGACGAGACTTCCAGTTGGCGTCTTCGGCGGGTCGACAGACGAACTGGAGTTCGCTGTTCGGGTGTCGTTTCCCGACCTGCCACTGAAACCCGTCGTCCGCAGTCGGACTGTTCACGTAACTGGTTGAGGGCGTAGACGGGCAGTTCGAAACCGTAGCGGTCGTCTACGAGACCAGTTATGCGAGAGAACAGTGGTCGATAATGTGGTACGTATGAATGATGTCAAACTCCACCAGAATCAGTATTAAACCATCTAAACAGTTCTAAAACAGTATTGAAACATACAGTTCGGCGGTAAAACGTCAAGCTGACACAGGCTGACCGGCGAAACAGCGCGAAATAGCGCTAGCGGTCAGCCCCTTATATGCTGGGGGGAGCCCTACGAAAGAGTGAGGAGACCCACCATGTCCAACGCGTCCCCGATTGGTTCGGAGTCAGTTCCCAGACTGGGAACACGGCCACGTCGAGCGCTTGAGTTGCCTATGCGGTTCGTCGGGTTCTGGACGGCTATCTTCGTCCCGTTCGTCCTGCTCGGCTTGATTGTCAGTGGCGAGGTGTTGCAGTCACCACAACTGTTCGCCGCGCTACTGGGGGCAAATCTCGCCGGACTCGTCGTCGGTCGTAACTACAAGCGATAGCACGTCAGGGTGGGCCACTCCTCGACCAACAGCCAGCCCGGACCACTCCGGTCCGAACAACGGTTCTGCACTCCCGGGTTACCCCGACCCGGGTGTTCCCTGCCTTTATATACGAAAGAGCGACCAGCACGTGCTATGACTGAGCACATCCAGGTTATCGCTGGCCGCTGTACGACCGTCTTCGAAGGGACGCGAAACCGAACACAGCACGGGGATGCACTCGTCGTCATCAAGCCCGACGGCACAGTACTGGTTCACGACGCGCGGGGGTACCAACCCCTGGCGTGGCTCACCCGCGCCAACAGCGTGACCGTCACGGGCGATACCGTCGCTGCACAGGATGGCGACCAGTCCCTGCGTGTTACGGTCGAGGAGACCTACACCCGCGAGCAGTATCCTGCCAGCGACGCAGGTGTACCAGTCGGCGACTGTCCCGGGTGTGCCGGGACGCTGGTCCGGACACAGGGACACGTCTCCTGTCCCGACTGCGGTGACTCGTACTCGTTACCAGGCCAGTCCACGGTGCTCTCTGAGTCGTGTGAAGACTGTGGGCTCCCGCTGTTTCGCGTCGAGCGCGGCGAGACGTTCGAGTGCTGTCTCGACCGGGCCTGTGACTCCCTCGACGAGCGAGTTAGGGAGCGCTTCGACAGAGAGTGGGACTGTCCTGACTGCGGCGGGGCGTTGCGAGTGTTGCGCCGCGGCGGCCTCTTGCTCGGTTGTGAAAACTACCCCGACTGCGAAACTGGCTTCTCGTTTCCTACAGGAGAGTGTGTCGGGGACTGTGACTGTGGCCTGCCCGTTTTCGAGACGGCGTCCGGGACCCGATGTCTCGACCGCGAGTGTTGCAACGAGTTACCCCTCTCGGTCACTGGGCCGTAGTCTCACGACCGGGAGAGAGCGGACGCTTAAGGCTACTCGGCCCAACGGAGAAGCATGCGCGTCGTCTCACTGCTCCCGTCAGCGACGGAGATGCTGTACGCACTCGAGGTCGAACCGGTCGGCGTCTCCCACGAGTGTGACTACCCGCCCGAGGCGAGGGGAAAACCATCGGTTATCGACACGCGAATCAACCCCGACGCGTCGAGCAGCGAAATCAACGAACAGGTGGCAGACGCGGTCGACAGCGGTGGCGTCTACGAGATAGACCTCGAACTGCTGGCGGAGCTCGACCCGGACGTACTCGTCTCACAGGGCATCTGTGACGTCTGTGCCGTCGACGATACACAGATTCGGCGGGCCGTCTCGGAGCTAGAACTCGACGCCGAGGTCGTCGCCAGCGACCCCCACAGCCTCGCCGACCTGTTCGCGGACATCGAACTGCTGGGGAAGGTGCTCGGTCGAGAGGAGCGTGCAGCATCGCTCGTCTCGGTCCTCGAAGCCCGTATCGAGCAAGTCGAGCAGGCGACGCCAGCGGACGGTCGCCGTGTTGCGGTGCTCGACTGGCTCGACCCGGTGATGGTCGCCGGGCACTGGGTACCCGAGATGGTCAAGCGGTGTGGATCCGAGTACGGACTCGCAGAGCGAGGTGAGCGCTCGCGGCCACGCGAGTGGGCCGAGATTCGAGAGTACGACCCCGAGGTACTGGTGTTAGCACCCTGCGGCTTCGACCTCGAGCAGACGCGCTCGAACGTCGATGACGTGACCGCACGGGAAGGGTGGGAGAATCTGACTGCCGTCGAGACGGGCGAAGTGTACGTAATGGACGGCCACCACTACGTGAACCGCCCCGGTCCCCGCCTCGTCGAGACGCTCGAGTTGCTCGGGTCAGTACTCCACCCCGAACGGGTCCGTCCACCTGAAACGGAGGAGGTCGCCGTCGCGCCGCTTCGACGAACGACACCTGGGACCGACGGGTAGTCCGGAATCGGATGTCCCGAGAACTGCTCGAATACGACAGAGAAACAGCACAAGGACAATCAGGGCTGCGAGAGTCGCGGCGTTTATGGCCGTGTGAGCCCACGATACAGTAATGGAATGGCGGACTGACTGGGGCCTCCGGGGGCGGATGTTCCTCGTGGGCCTACTGCTCCTGGTCGCGTACCTGGCGCTGGCAATCGTTCTGGTCGAAGTGCTCGGCGGTGGCCCGCTGTTCGTCGTCGGGATACTCGCCAGCCTCTCGCTCGTGCAGTTCTACTACAGTGACAAGCTCGCACTGCGAAGCATGGGTGCTCGGGAGGTCTCACCCGAGGAGTACCCGGAGCTCCACCGGATGGTCACACGACTCGCCCAGCAGGCCGACGCACCACAGCCGACGGTCGCCGTCGCCGATACGAAGGTGCCAAACGCCTTCGCAGCCGGACGATCACCGAACGCTGCGACGGTCTGCGTGACGACCGGGCTGCTCGCGAGACTCGACCAGGACGAACTCGAGGGCGTCATCGCCCACGAGCTCGCCCACATCAAAAATCGCGACGTGGCCGTGATGACGATAGCTTCCTTCTTCGCGTCGATAGCGTTTCTCATCGTCCGCTGGGGGTGGCTGTTCGGCGGCAACAACCGGAACGCAGCACCGGTCTGGGTCGCTATCCTCGTCTCGCTCGTCGTGTGGGTCATTAGCTTCTTCCTCATCCGGGCGCTCTCGCGCTACCGCGAGTACGCCGCCGACCGGGGAGCCGCACAGATTACGGGCAACCCCGCAGCGCTCGCCTCGGCCCTCCAATCGATATCGGACGACATGGACCGCGTCCCCAAGGAGGACCTCCGGGACCAGGCCGAGATGAACGCGTTCTTTATTTTCCCGATTCGCTCCGGCTTCATCGGGTCGCTAGCGCGGACGCACCCGCCGACCGAGCGTCGAATCGAACAGCTCCAGAAGCTCCAGCGCGAGATGTAAGCAGCGAGCCGAGCTCCAGCAGGAGACTAACACTGCAGGGAAGGAACTACAAGCGCAGGAAGGAGTCTAGCATCGCCACTCAATTGCGATGTATGTTACCATACTACATTATTCCGTAGCCACGCCTAGAGAGAGTGGTGATAGGGATATGGCAACCACAGAAAGAACGGTAGTAAACGGTGTCGACGTCTCCGCCCTCGAGGGCGCAATCGAAGCCATCAGCGAGGATTCCAACGTCGGAATGTTCAGGTTCAAGGCAGAAACCGCGTGGGAGGACGCGCTGAAATCGGTGACGACAATCGACGAGTTCGACCAGTCCGGCGAGACTGTGCACAGCCGTGAGTTCACCATCGAGGGGGACGAACCGGAACAGATTCTCGGCGAGCGCACGGCACCGAACGCCGTCGAAGTGCTCCTCGGGGCTCTCGGGTCGTGTCTGACCGTCGGCTACGCGGCCAACGCCGCCGCGATGGGTATCGAACTCGACAGTCTGCGCTTCGAGATGGAAGGCGACGTCGACCTTCGTGGTTTCCTTGCCATCTCCGAGGACGTCCGTCCCGGCTACGAGTCGATTACCTGCACGGTGTACATGGAGTCCGACGCGAGCGAAGACGAGCTTCGGGAGCTACAGAGCCACGTCGAGGGGACCTCGCCGCTCGTCGACGCTATCACGAACGAGGTACAGCTCGAAACCCAGCTCGTGGTGGAATAAACACAGCGAGCTATTTTTTGAAGTTCGCAGCACACGCGGTATGTCAATTAATAATATTTTTGTCATAATGGGGGCGTAACGTTATATTGTGCCAGACAGTAGCATCCGTCAGTATGTATGCCGAATCCATCTGACAACAAATTACTACGGTCAGTCGAGCGGTGTCTGACAGAAAGGAGGAGTCGTCTCTGATACCGAGTGACCAGTCGGCACAGATTGTCGTTCTCTACGTAGCTGAGGAGAGCACGGACCAGGAGATAACAGCGATAGGTGAACAAAGCGACATCACCGTGCGAACGGCCACCCACATCGAGGATGCACTCGGAATGCTCGACAGAGAGTCCATCGACTGTATCGTCAGCGAGCACGATTTTGCAGAGGGGGATGCGCTGGCGTTTCTCGACGCTGTTCGTGCGAGAGACGAAGAGATGCCGTTCATACTGTTCACCGACAGCGGGAGCGAGGCGGTCGCGAGTGAGGCGATTTCGCGCGGCGTCACGGAGTATCTTCAGAAAGAAGCCACCCAGCAGTCGAACGGTCTGTTGCTCGAAATGATACGGCGTGTCGTCGACAGTCCGGCGAGAGCATCGCCCGAAACCACCCAGTTCTGGGAGGCGGTAATTCAGAGCGCGAACGTCTGGATTAACGCCCTCGACACCGACGGGAACGTTGTCTCCTGGAACAGGGCAGCTGAGCAAATCAGCGGCTACACTACCGAGGAAGCAGTCGGAGACGATACAATCTGGGAGAAGCTGTATCCGAATACCGAGTACAGAGCACACATCCTCGAGCAGGTAGAGGCCATTCTGGCAGGCGAGACGGCAGTCGAGGAGTTCGAAACGACAATTCGGACGAAATCAGGTACCGAACGCGCAATCTCCTGGTACTCGCACCCCATCACCGACGGCTCGGGGGAGCTGACCGGTTCGGTCGCCATCGGCCGGGACGTCACCGACCAGAAGGAGGTCAAGCGGCAGTTCCAGACGTTAATCGACAACCTCCCTGGCATTGTGTATCGCTGTCGGAACGAGCCGGGTTGGCCCATGGAGTTCGTCGGTGGGGAGTGCGAGCAGTTGACCGGTTACGGCGCAGACGCGCTGGAGTCGGGCGAGGTCAGCTGGGAAGAGGACATCATTCATCCCGAAGACAGGGAACGAGTGAACACAGAGATACAGACGGCGCTCTCTGCGGACAGTTCGTTCGAAGTGACCTATCGGATTCAGACCACTGATGGCGAGCAGCGCTGGGTGTGGGAGCGCGGCCAGCAGGTCGGAGACTCCAGTTCGGGGACGGCGTTGCTTGAGGGGTTCATCACCGACGTGACCGAACGCGAAGAGTACGAACAGCAGTTGAGAGGACAGCGGAACAACCTGGAGTTTCTGAACAAAGTACTGCGCCACGACATCCGCAACGACCTGCAGGTGGTGACGCTGTACGCAGAGTTACTCGAGGCCGAAGTGACGGGAGAGGACGAACAGAACTACATCGAGCGGCTCATCGAGAACGCCGAGCATGCCGCCGACCTGACGGAGACGGCGAGAATCATGGCTGATGTGATGCTCGAGAGCGTAGAGAGTCGGCGGGCAGTGAACCTCCGGCAGGTGCTCGAAAGCGAACTCGACGAGGTTCGGTCGACGAGCGAGAAGGCGGTCGTCACCATCGACGGTGCGCTGCCGTCGGTGACCGTCATGGCTAACGAGATGATAGGGTCGGTGTTCGGAAACCTCCTGAAAAACGCGATTCAACACAACGACAAAGACGTGCCCGAGGTAACCCTCTCGATGAGTGAGCGTGACGGGACAGTCGTCGTCGAAGTCGCGGACAACGGCCCAGGCATCCCAGACGAGCAGAAACAGCACATCTTCGGTGAAGGGGAGAAAGGGCTCGACAGCAACGGAAGTGGTCTCGGACTACACCTCGTCGAGACGCTTGTCGAGGGCTATGGCGGTGCCGTCTCCGTGGGAGACAACGACCCCGAGGGAACTGTGTTCGTCGTCGAGTTACCGAACGCCCGGTGAGCAGTCGAAGACGGACGACCGTTCGGCCGAAACGAACGCTTTTTGCGCGTGTCGGTTCGAGATATCGGTATTCAATGACACACGATTCGTCCGAGAGCGACTCCGCAGACGGGACGGAGTCGTCCCCAGCGACAGACAGCGGTGAAAAGACGCCAGCGGTCGCCGATGGAGGCACTGACGCCGCCGGAGCAGACTCCGTCACGCTCGACCCGTGGGGCTCCTCGACAGTGTCGGACTACCGAAAGCTGTTCGACCAGTTCGGCATCGAGACGTTCGACGAGGTGCTGGAGGAGGTGCCGAACCCCCACTACCTGATGCGCCGGGGCGTCATCTTCGGCCACCGCGATTACCGCACCGTTGCACGCGCGATGCGCGAGGACGACCCCTTCGCGGTGCTGTCGGGGTTCATGCCGACGGGTGACCCACACATCGGGCATAAGCTCGTCTTCGACGAGATAATCTGGCACCAGCAACAGGGCGGGGACGCCTACGCGTTGATTGCTGACCTCGAAGCCCACAGCGCCCGCGGCCTCTCGTGGGAAGAGATCGACGAACACGCCCGAAACTACGTCCTCTCCCTGCTCGCGCTCGGGTTCGACCCCGAGGATGGGACACTGTACCGCCAGTCGACCAACCGCGAGGTGCAGGATCTGGCGTTCGAGCTGGGTGTCGAAGCGAACTTCTCGGAGCTCGGTGCAATCTACGATTTCGACGGCGAGACCGACGTCTCGCACATGCAGTCAGTCATTACACAGATGGCGGACATCCTCTATCCACAGCTCGACAGCCCGAAACCGACCGTCATCCCCGTCGGTCCAGACCAGGACCCCCACGTGCGACTGGCGCGCGACCTCGCGGCACGAGTCCAGTTCTTCGGCGTCACCGAGTCCTACGCGAGTTTCGAGGCCGGACCCGAGGAACACGCGCTCATCGCCGACGCTTACGAGGTGCTGGCCGAGCGCCATCCCGACGAGACGATTCGGTGTGTCGACGCCGCAAACTATCTTGAAAGTGAGCGCGAGCCCGGCGCGACCGACGCCACGGCGACGATGCTCGACAGCACCATCACCATGCTCCGGGAGGCGGGCAAGGAGCCGCTCCGTCCCCGCGTACGCATCGTCGACCGCAACGCCACGGAGGAAGCCTTCGAGGCGCTCATCGAGGCCGTCGACGGCGAGAAACGCGTCTACGACGCCCACATCGACACGTTCGACCTCTCCCGCGAGGAGGCCGAAGACGTGGCTCGTGAGGTCGCGCTCGACCACGGCGGCTACGGGTTTCTGGCCCCCTCGTCCATCTATCACCGCTTCATGACCGGACTCACCGGCGGGAAGATGTCCTCCTCGGTCCCGGCCTCACATATCAGCCTGCTGGACGACCCCGAGACGGGGTACGACAAGGTCAAGAGCGCGACGACAGGTGGGCGCGAGACGGCCGAAAAGCAGCGCGAACTCGGTGGGAAAGCCGACGAGTGCCCCGTCTACGAGCTGTACGCCTACCTGCTCGCGGGCGATGACGACGAGTTCGCCACCGAAGTTTACGAGGAGTGTGTCGGCGGCGAGCGCCTCTGTGGCGGGTGCAAGGAACAGGCCGCCGAGTTGATGGAGGAGTTCCTCGACGAACATCAAGAAAAGCGCGAGGAGTGGGAGGAGAAACTGGACGAACTCGACATCGAGTTCGACTCCCCCAGAGCCCGGAACTGAGCGAATAAAATTGCGTTCTGCAAACATTTTACTGCCAGTCTCGCCAACGAACTGTCACCGATGACCGTCGAGATTCGCGAGGCGACCGAAGAGGATGTTCGCAACATCCGCCACGTCGCCGAGCGAGCGTGGTACGAAGCACACGCGCCGATAATCGGCAAAGAGCTCACTGCGGAGTTCCTGGAGAAGTACTACGACGCCAAATCATTGCGGGACGTGGTCAGCAGAGACGAGTGGATTACGCGCGTCGCCGATACAGGCGAGGGGGTCGTCGGGTTCGTCTCGGGCGGTCCCGACGAGGACGAACCGGAGCTGGTCCACCTCAACCGCGTGTACATCGACCCAGAGTACTGGGGACGAGGAATTGGTGGACAGCTGCTGGAGGAGTTCGAGCAGCGAGCCACACGGCGAGAGAGCGAGCGAATTACGCTGCACGTGATGGTCGAGAACGAGCAGGCCGTGGGCTTTTACGAGTCTGCAGGGTTCGAGCGCGAGGAAGAGGTATACGACGAGATGGTCGAGACGAACTCCTACGTCTACGTCAAAGAGCTGTGAGAGCGACCGGAAAGGCAACCCAACAGTTTTGCTCTCGCGTTCGGACTACGCAAGCATGACAGACCGTGTCATCGACTGCGGACGACTCGTCGACGGAACCGACAGCGACCCGCTCGCCAACGCCCGACTGCTGGTCGCGGACGGCCGCGTGACCGAAGTCGGTACACAGGAGTCGGTTCCGCTACCCGACGGAGCCAAACACGAGAGCTACCCCGACGAGACGGTGATTCCAGGGCTCATCGACGCCCATCTCCACCTGTCGGGTGCGCGCTCGATGGACCCGTTCAACTGGCTCAAGATGCCGGTCGCACAGGCGACTGCGCGGGCGACCGACGACCTGCGAGCGCTGCTCGCGGCGGGTTTCACGACGGTCCGCGACGTGGGTTCGCCGACGGGAATCGGGCTGCGAAACGCCGTGGACGAAGGAGCGATTCCGGGACCGCGTATCTACACGAGCGGGCCCTCTATCTCCCAGACCGGCGGGCACGGAGACGCACACTACCTGCCCCACCAGTGGGTCCGCGAAGAGAACGAGCGAGGCCTCTCATCGCTCGCCGACGGCCCCCACGAGTGCCGGAAGGAGGCACGAAAGCGCATCCGCGAGGGGGCCGACCTCGTCAAGATAATGACCACGGGTGGCGTGCTCTCCGAGAAGGACGCCCCCGACCAGACCCAGTTCACCGATAGCGAGATTCAGGCTGTCGTCGAGGAAGCCCACCGCGTGGGGATTCCAGTGGCGAGTCACGCCCAGGGGAGCGAAGGTATCCTGAACGCACTGGACAACGGCGTCGACACCATCGAACACGGGTTCTGGCTGACCGAGGAGGTCATCGAGGCCTTCCATCGAACGGGCGGGACGTACGTCCCGACGCTCTCTATCATGCAACGAATCTGCGAGTCCGGCGAGGACCACGGCGTCCCCGAGTACGGTCTGAAAAAGGCGCGCAATGCGCTCGAAGCCCACTTCGAGTCGGTCGAGCGCGCGTACGAAGCGGACGTACCCATCGCGTTGGGGACGGACTTCCTTGGTCCCAAACTCGTCCCGCACGGGGAGAACGCCCTGGAGGCCGAGCTGTTCGTCGAGGAAATCGGCATGAGCGAACACGATGCCATCCGGGCGGGCACCGAAGTGGCTGCCCGGGCCCTCCCGGATGACGACGTCGGAACGCTCGAAGCCGGCAACCACGCCGACCTGCTGGTACTCGAGGAGAACCCCCTCGACGACATCGGCGCGCTGCGTGATATCGGGACGGTCTACAAAGGCGGCGAGTCGGTGTCGCTGTAGAGAGTCAGGGCGTCAGGCGCTCGACTGAGAGCCAGTCGATGCCGTCCTCGCCGGTGAGCGCGAAGAGCATTCGTTTTCGGACGCCGTGGGCGAGACGAACGTCGAGCGAGAGGTCCCGCGGGACGAACGAGTGCACCGGCGGGAGGACACGGACGAGAAACTCCGAGTGGCCCAGGTTGTCGACGGACTCCACGTTGGCGTAGGTCCGGAAGTCAGCTCCGAACTTGAACCCGGTCTTGGGGACGATACCTGCAGTGCGAAGCGCGTCGTAGACGCGCAGGCGGCGGTTGAAGCGCTCACCCTCGACTTCGCGGCCGCGGTCGACGATTCGGCTATCGACAGTTGGAGCACCCTCGCCGTCGGTTTCGCCGAGCCTGAGGAGGTCCGCACGTTCCAGGTAGGCAGCCTCGACGAGCGACAGTTGAACGGGGTCGTCGTCGCGGTCGAGACGCTGGCCGTAGAACGCGCGGTCGTGCAGCGCGTCGGGCGGTTCCGAAACGAGTACGCGGTCGGAGAGGAGTCGACCCTCGAACGGTGAGAGGTCGTGGTACGTCGACCCGGTGACTGCTGGTGTGGTGAGTTCGAGATACGTCACTTCGCTCTCCTCGTCGACGACTGCGAGCACTGCCGTCCCCTCATCTTCGTCTGCCGAACCGTGGGCGAGGTGGGACAACGTCGACGCGTCGATGGTCGCCCGTTCGCTCAGCGTCACGACGCGGTAGGCGACAGTGTCGTCCCACGGGCCGTTTCCGCGCGGGTAGACGAGGAACTCGACGGGAGGGCCTTCGGCCTCGTCGCCGTGCTCGCGGGCGGGCGAGAGATAGAATCCGCGGTCGCGCAACTCTTTGTACACGAAGAAGTCCACTTCGGAGACGACGGCCGACGCGAGCAGCGAGTTGAAATCCAGGTCGCCACGTGAGTCAGGTCGTCCGTCGCGGACTGCATCGATGTCGCCGCGAAAGAGCAGGTGGGCGGCCTCGACTGGCGCGAGTTCGACGCCGCCGTCACGCGGCCTGCCGTACCCTCGCGCGTCGTAGAACCGTTCCCGGGCCTCGCGTCCCCCATGAACAGTGTCTCCATCGAACGTCAGGTCCATACCCCCCAGTCGACGGTGGGCACGCAAAGCCCCTGCGGTGTCAGGTCGGATACCGAATCAGGGAAGCTGGCTGTGTGCGCCGACGCGAGCCCCCGAGAGGTTGAGGTCACACAGCAGCGCCTCCCTGTCAACGATAGAGCCCGTGAGTTCACAGGCGTCCAGCGTCACCTCCGGGAAGACGAGAGAGCGGTCGAGCGTCGAGTCCGTGACTGTCGCCCCGGACATGACGTGAACGTTCTCACCGATTTCGGTGTTCTCGACGGTCGCGTTCTCGGCGATAATGGAGTCCCCGTTGAGCGCCCACGCGACCGCATCGAGGTAGCTCTCGGGCGTGCCGATATCGAACCACGCCTCCTCGAAGGTGAACGCGTTCACGGGACTGCGCTCGACGAGCCACTCGATGAACCAGCCGGGCTCGTCGGGGTTGTTGTCGGCCTCGAGATACTCACCAAAGCGCACCTCTGCCGCCGGGAACGCGTAGCAGGCGATGGAGACGAGCGTACTCGGCGGGTTGTCGGGTTTCTCCTGGAAGTCGATGACGGTTGTCCCGTCGAGTTCGACCAGCCCGTACTGCGTGGCCTTGGCGCGCGACCCCACGTCGTAGGCCGCGAGCGTCGTCGTCTCCTGTCGTTCGAAGAAATCCAAAAACGAGGAGAGGTCGAAGCTGATGAGATTGTCACCGGCCACGACGAGCAGGTCGTCCTCGTCGAGTCCCTCCCGGTCGACGAGCTGGGCGAGCGCGCCGATGACGCCGAGTTTCTGCCCCTCCTCGACAGTCTCCTCGACGCTCAGCTTCGGCTTCTCGAAGGAGGAGTCCGCGAGGTGTTTCTCGAACGCCTCGGCAAAGCGCTCGTTCGTGCTCACGAAGACGTCGTCGATGCGCTCGTCCGCATCGAGTTCCCCGAGGACGCGGTCGATTACAGTCGTCTCTCCGACCGGGAGGAGCATCTTTGGACGGTTCCGCGTTATCGGCCACAGACGGGTCGCATAGCCACCAGCGAGAACGACTGCCTTCATACTGTTTGTCACCGCGCCTTCGGTTAAAATGGTTATGAAGGTCGGGAGTACATTACTACAGGGCGACCAGTATCACAGAACACCTTTGCGGTCGCTGGATGCGAGATAAAGCGTCTCACTTGGGAGTGATTTGCGCTCGACCGGAACCGCTGGGGGGTCACCACCAAGTGTCGTAAACCGGAACGCGGCGTCGACATCCATAGCAAGGTCCAGCACCGGACGGTGGAGTTCGGGTGGGAGGTTGAGCGCGTAGATGGCGTCGGCATCAGCATACACTGTCCTGTCCGGTACCGTGACGTCATCGAGGACGAACGCGACCCCGGACGGGACTGTCCGCTCGTGGATGTCTGTCGCGGTCACGTCGACGCCAGCGGTGGCGAGGTCACTCGCGACTTCGGTACGGGTTCCGATGCCGACTTCGACCACGGTATCGTACCGGGACAGGTAGCTGACGAGCGCACGACGGGTCGATTCGAGCACGCAGATTTTTATTCACCGGGGCATATAATAGAACTACATGCACGTCGACATCGTGCCGGTCGGCGACGTCGACCCCGTCGTAAAGCGAGAGGCGTCCAGCGGACTCCGCTCAGTGTACGACTGTGAGGTCACTGTCCACGACGCCGAGCCGGTGCCGTCCGGTGCGTACGATTCCGCCCGCGACCAGTACCGGGCCGAAGAGTTCATCGATCTCGCAAAACGCGTCGGCTCCGGAGAAAAAAATATCGGCATTACGCCGAAAGACCTCTTTTATCATCGCCGCAACTACGTGTTCGGGCTCGCTTACCTCGGCGGAAGCGGCAGCGTCATCTCGACGTATCGACTGCGCACAAGCTCCGACGGCGGCTTCTCGAACCGCTCGGCCTCGGATATCTTTGCCGATCGCGTACGCAAGGAGGTCGTTCACGAAATCGGTCACACGCTCGGTCTCGAACACTGCGACAACAAACGCTGTGTGATGAACTTCTCACCGACTGTCCGCGAAGTCGACGTCAAAGAACAGACGCTGTGTGGCACCTGTCAGCGAGACGTTCTATAACGGAATCTCCGAGACTATCAGCGGTTTCACAGAACGGTGGACGGACGTCATATTTTTCAGGGAAAGCGCAGCATTCGTCGGCTGCCAAACTGATTAGGCACACCCTCTATATCCATTGGTCAAGGAATACCACGTGCACATGAGTCAGACACAATCCAACCGAACGGAAGAACTGAGTGATATATTCGTCTCCGTCACGGGAGACGAAGAAGTGACCGAACAGCAGGAGACCGACAGCAACAGGCGTGACGTGCGCGGTGAGAACCGCATCGACGAGGCCGTCAGAGACGGTCTCGACGACGCTATCGACGGCGCGGAGCCGGACACCGGCGACCCAGGAGGCTAACGTCAGCCGTTTTTTCCGGTTGCACCGCCCGCCAGTGGTAACGCTCGCGTCCGTTCTATCGACGATGCTTGCGGACGATACCCACGTCCGTTCCATCGACGACACCCGCGTCCGTTCTAACCACGACACCCGCGTCCGTTCTAACCACGACACCCGCCCCCGCTCCATCGACGGCACCTGCCCCCACTCCAACAACGACACACGCCTGCGCTCGAATCAAACAGTTTCTTAACCGCCTCCCCAGTATGACAGCGTATGGCAGTCCCGTTCGATTTCGACTTGCTACAGGAGTTGACAGAGACGAGTGGCGTTCCCGGCTACGAGGACCGAATTCGTGAGGTAGTCCGTCGGGAGCTCGAACCCGAGGTGGACGAGCTACGGAGCGACGGCATGGGGAACGTCGTCGGGACCATCGAAGGGTCGAGTGACGCCTCGGTCGTCGTCGCGGCGCACATGGACGAAATCGGCTTCATGGTGCGCCACGTCACCGAAGAAGGATTCGTTCAGGTCGACGCACTGGGCGGCTTCGACGCTCGCGTCCTGAAAGCCCAGCGCGTGACGATTCACACTGACGACGAGGACATCACCGGCCTCATTGGGTCAGTTCCACCGCACACGCTCGACGAGGAACAACTGGAATCCAAACCCGAAGTCAAGGACATCCACATCGACACCGGTCTCGACGGTGAGGAGGTCAACGAACGCATCTCACGGGGTGACCTCGTCACGCTCGAGCAGACGACCGAGCGCGTCGGCGACAACGTCACGGGGAAAGCGCTCGACGACCGCGTCTGCCTGTTCGCGATGCTCGAAGCCGCACGACGCATCGAGAATCCCGAGGTGACGATTCATTTCGCCGCCACTGTCCAGGAGGAGGTTGGACTCCGCGGTGCGAACGCGCTCGGCGTCGACCTCGACCCCGATCTGGCTATCGCACTCGACGTGACGGTCGCCAACGACGTGCCCGGCTTCGAGGCGGCCGACCACGTCACCGAACTCGGCGAGGGGGCGGCAATCAAGCTCAAAGATTCCAGCGTCATCACGAACCCGAAAGTTCACCGACGGCTCCGGTCCGTCGCCGAGGACGAGGACATCGAGTTCCAGCTCGAGGTCCTCCCGGCCGGCGGGACCGACACTGCCGGGTTCCAGCGTGCCGGCGGCGCGGTTCCCGCGGGCGCAATCTCGATTCCGACACGGTATCTCCACACCGTCACCGAGAGCGCCAACGTCGACGACATCACCGCAACTATCGACCTGCTGACGGCGTTCCTGGAGAGCGAGACCGGCGAACACGACTACATGCTGTAGGTAACTCAAAAGGGCTAGCTTCTGAGGAGTCTACGGCGGAACTCTTTTTGCGAGATTTGAAAACAGTTAGACCTGGAGCGTTTTCAGCGGACGGCACGCTCGGCCTCGCCAAACGTGACAACAGGCGCGATGTGGGCGTCGTGGTCAGTGAGCAGCGGTGGCCCGAGAAACGTCGAGACACCTTCGAAGGAATCGGCTTCCAGGACGAAGTAGAACGTGTGCTCGTTCGGGCACACGTACGACCCGTGTATCTCGACGCCTGCCTCCTCAGCCGTCTTGTCCATGCTGTCGATCCACTCGTTCGCTTTTTGTTCGTTCTCCGCTCGCGCCCAGCAGTTCTCCGTGCTGTGTTCCATTGTAACTACGAATTGCATTGCTATCACTCCCTCTCTCCTCGACCGATGGTCACCCCCGCAACAGTTTACAGGAAGGAGATGTGCAGTATCATACGTTAGCACACAGCAAATGTCTTTCTATAAGACAGAATTTCATCATAACAGAATAAATTCGTAGAGCGCTGCAAGTGCCATTTTTTACCCATATATCGCGTGATGCATAGTCCGTACTCAGACTGTTCTAACAGAACAGACATGTTTTGATACCGTGTTTCGAGGGTATACTCAGCAGTTAATGCCTCAACAGTCGATGCCTCAGCAGTTGATGCACCTCGCCACGAGTGGCTGTAAACAGTGAGTGATTCAGTTGTCGAACCGGGCCTGCACGAACGGCTGGGCGTCCTC
>LKMJ01001196.1_pt1 | contig 22415 bp, 23 predicted proteins | sample 643391 | NCBI WGS metagenome assembly LKMJ01 (sample SAMN04112250, study PRJNA286221) | soda lake metagenome | biome: soda lake; feature: Kulunda Steppe; material: water; isolation source: sample PL-Br10 brine of Picturesque Lake | place: Russia: Kulunda steppe | collected 2010-07
CCTTCATGTGCGGCAACAAGCTGACCCTGCACCACACTGCGCCCGTCATGTGCGGCAACAAGCTGACCCTGCACCACACTGCGCCCTTCATGTGCGGCAACAAGCTGACCCTGCACCTCACTGCGCCCTTCATGTGCGGCAACAAGCTGACCCTGCACCACACTACGCCCTTCATGTGCGGCAACAAGCTGACCCTGCATGAGCCCACCTTGTGAATGGCCGCTTCAAACTCGGCGTCCGTCAAGTCCTCTGTCTGCAAGCGAGCGCGGCATGTTCAGCAAGTTTGCTCAGCCTGCCTCTGCGCAAGTGTGCCGCCATGCTCCGTGCATGGGCTGTCGTGCCGCATCTTTGCGCTCATGCGTGAACACACACATGTGCACATGCAGTTGTGCAGAAAAAAGCAACAGGGTATCAAGCCTCTGAAGGCCTCGCACCCCCGCAATGCCCAAGGGCTGCCTGCAGCTAGCAGGGTGCTATATAATTCTCCCACCCCTTCACTGGAGGATACCAATCAAGGAGGGCAAGTCCTTGTGCTACTGGGCATGCATCTGAGCCTATGCGCAGCCAGTGCAGCTGTGTTGCTGGAATCCCAGGTCACTCGTGCACAGCTTGGCATTGCTTAGTTGGCAATTCTCTCAGGCACCATGAAGCACAAAAGATCTAGGGCCTATAATCCATATTGAGGCACATTTGGGGCTGGGCAACACATGCGGCCACCCACCAGCTGGAGGACGAAGTGGCAGTACTCTGCGAAATCCACGCGTCCATTCTCGTTGGTGTCCATAGATTCCAGTAATCTCTGCATGTGGGCGCGCCGAGCAAAACAGGTAACACAGGTCTGGCACAGCTGACTGTACTGTTTGACTGTACTGTTTGACTGTACTGTTTGACTGAACCGTTTGACTGTGCTCCCTGCTCCAAATTATTGTTTCCTTTTCTAGCAACTGCTCCTGAGCATGCCAAGCAGGTAGGACGCTCTGAAGCTGGGCTTTGGCACTAAGATCAAGGTCCCGGGGCCTTGGATGGCTTGAAGTCCATTGCACACCTGGGAAGCGGTCTGTCTAGCCAACATAAGCTGCAAAATTACATGCACATGGCCTGGTCCAACAAGTAGGGGGGGGGCTGAGGCATAGATCAGCGGAAGGCAAGACAAGCACACTTGGACAGCAAGCAAGCAAGGAAAGCACACGGGTTTAAGGCTTGAGCACGGTGCCAGGCAGCAGCTCGCTCAAGTTGAGGTTGCCATTGCCCAGATGGCATGCTTGACCCAATTCACACAACACAAGTAGCATCCTTGTACCATTGCAACACCTTGAGAAGTGCCTGAGTATACTGCAAAGCTGCTGTCAATAGTAGCTGTTACACACCTGAGCGTAAACAATGTCCTGGTCTTTGTGGAGCTTTCCTGACATTGCCAGCAGCTCTGAGGCGTCCAGAGACCTGCTCAAAATAAACAAGCAAAGAAAAGCACGCGCTTGCGTGCTGAAGGTGATGAACTAGCAACCAAAGAATGATGGATGTAAGGCGTTGAGGGTGCACCTTATTGACTACACTGCAACCTCTTATGCTGATGCTGCTGGACAAGATTCAGCGCGAGCGCACTTGCACTGCTGGTGCTGCCGTGGAAAAGGAAAAAAGATGTCACAAACCTCAGGTTTGCCACCCCCCACATCCAGCATGCATGCGCATAAGCATGCATGCGCATACGTATGAGCCACAAGAGTAATAGCACGACTGTACAGGTATGGGATGCACTACTGTGCGATCCTTGGCCAAGAGTAACCTCTGTAAAAGATTGTCAAACAAGGCCCTGATACTTCATGCATGTGTGCTGTGTAGCCAGGAGCAATCCGATGCGTGCCTGGCAGTAGGCAACATGCTGCTTTGCCTCACCAACATTCAACACAAGTATTGGGATGGCCCACACAGGAGCGAGCCCTCACAGCCATTCCAATGGAGCAAGGCAGCCAAATGTTTTTAACTGTGGCTTGTCAGAGCCAGTTGTATTGTGGCTTGTCAAAGCCAGTTGTTTTGCGCCTTGCAAGAGCCATTTGGCTCGTGTAATTCAGCCGTTTCTGATGTGGCCAAATAAATGTGAGAGCGTGTTGTTTGAGTGCAAGGGCGTGGGGCTCCGACGTCGCCACGCCTGCTTGCATGAGACACCTTCGACCTGCCGGTCGGTCCGCCCCTCTTGCGCAGGCGCCCCTCAGAGCACAGCGCGCACCCCGCATTGCTTGCAACAGGCATCAGTATCAACAATGGCGTGTGGGGGAGGGGGTAGGGCAACAGCGCTGGCGGACACCAGTGAGGAGCCCTGACTGCAGGCTCAGCTCTGAGTCGGCTCACTTTTGAGTTGAGCAGTGCTAGCGGAAGAGGGTGTGGTCAAAGGGCTGTGTGCGCGTATGCAAGCACACGCAATGACAATCCCGCAAATGCCAATTGCTTGTGGAAGCCACAATACAAAACAAACGCATTGATCACGCACACACAAAATAGACACGCAAATGTAGATCTGCATGGAAATAAACGAGCGCACAGGTGTGTGTGTGTGTGCGTGCATGCGTGTGTGTGTATGTGTGTGTGTGTGCGTGCATGCGTGTGTGTGTGTGTGCGTGCATGCGTGTGTGTGCTAGCTGGCATCCTTGGCGCCCACGCGCCATCCCCTACGTACCTTCAGTAGCTCATGCAGGAGCGCACCTGCACACGCACACATGCCTGCACCCACCCAAGCGCACAGCAGGCACGCACCCTGAGCGGTCCCTGTCCAGGTGCTGGAAGGCCAGGGCCACTTTGTCGTGGCGCGACATCTCCGCAAACGTGCGATGCGGGTTGATGTTTGTGCTGAGCCACGCCTCAACCGCGCCATACTTGCCGCTGCCCGCACCCTCTCCTTGCGCGCCGCCCTCATTGGCGCGCTCCAGCATCCACGTGCCCAGCCACCTGCCCAGCCCATTTAGCCATGGACACAGAGAGGGTTGGGTGTTGACACACACACACAGGACATACACACAGGACACACTCACGAGACACTCTCACAGGACGGCGCGCAGCACAGCACAGTATCAACGTGCCCAGCCAAGTACGTAACAAGGGGAGCGCAGGTTGCCCAGCGGGAAGGCAAAGTGTGGGGTGCAGCAGCACGCGCACGTCCCACCCTGCGTGCCTCTGTGCCGCTGCCTATGCACGGTAAGCCCTGCGTTCAGCGCCGCTGGCTGTCTAGCGCCTGGTACCCCCTTGCTGCACCCGCGCAGCCACCCCGGGGAAGGGTACGCTCCCCTCAAGAGGAGCGCGCATCAGTCATGCGCTACACATCTCCGCATCACTGTGTGTGCACGTGCACACACGCGCTCCTCGCCGTGCAGCACGAGTGCGGGGTCCGGCGCGCTGCTGGCCCGCGCGTGCATATGTGCGTGCCAGGCGTACCGCAGGGGCGAGAATGGCGCCCAGCGGTGTGGCAGGTAGCCGTCGCTGTCCCACTGCGCCCCCGCTGCCAGCTGGATGCGCTGCCGCTCCACTGCCTTGACCAACTTCAGCAGGCCCTCACGCACATGCGGCACGATCTCGGTGGTCAGGTAGGCGCGGCAGTCTGCGAAGGCCCAAAGCCATAGGCGGGTGGGCAGGTGGGCAGGCAGACAGGTGAGCAGGCAGGCAGACAGGTGGACAGGTAGGCACGGCAGTCTGCGAGGGCCCAAAGCCACAGGCAGGTGGGCCGTTCACAGCGGATGGGCTTCTGAATCTTGGCTTCATCAGGCGGATGCATCGCTTTAGCCTTCCAGTTAAGCGGTGTCACTCATCCGCAATGCTGTTGTTGCGCATGGGTCCAGCTCAGAAAAAGATGACAGGTGGGCAGGCAGGCAGGCAGAAGAGGGAGGAGACAGCGGAGGCAATAAGCCCTCACGGGTCCCTGTAGGGCTGTGGGGCCTCCATGCGCCTGAAAGATCAGGGCAGCAGCTCAGGGCAGAAAGATCAGGGCAGCAGCTCAGGGCTTTGGGGCCTCCGTGCGCCTGAAAGATCAGGGCAGCAGCTCAGGGCTTTGGGGCCTCTATGTGTCCAGCAGTTTTGCACACGGTGGTGGCGTGGCTCCAGCAACAGTGAGGGTACGCCGGCGAGGACGGCATGGCAAGTTACACACACGGAGCCGCATCAGCAGCTGGCGGTTGCCCGATGCGAGGTGGTGCGCACCCTTGGCGAGCGTGTGCTTGTGCCTGGCGCCATCGGTTGACCGGAAGATCACTAGGCGTGTAGCATATCTAGCCCGCGGGTCGAGCACAGCAAGCCCAACCAAGAGCCTGAACAGGTCTGAGCAGGTCACAGCTTAAGGTCACACCTTATGGTCAAAGCTTATGGTCACACCTTATGGTCACAACTTGAGGTCACAACTTAAGGTCACAGCTCATGCACGGTACGCCAGCTGCCCATTGTGATGCGAGGCGGGCACGCAGTGCTGTTGCCTGCCAGCTGCACATGGCGCCATGCCGTCACCTTAGTGGGTCACCTGGGGGTTTGTCGCCTACGTGTGCCGCCTATGTGTGTCATTTGATGATGCTAGTAGCCGAGCTCACTTAACTATGTGTGTCACCTTTGTATGTGACCTATGTGTGCCACATTTGAGTGCCGCCTATGTGTGTCACCTTGCCGGTGCTTGTAGCCGGGCTCATTCAAGGCCTCGTCCGGCCGCTCCCCGTGCAGGATGGCTGACACGTGCATCGCAAACTGGGCATCATCCAGGGACTCAGTCAGCGGCTCCATGAGCTGCATGAACTCCTGCAGAGGCCGAGGCAGAGGACAGATGGCGGAGACAGCTTGTGTGGACAGGCGGTGCAGGCTTTGGGGGGAGGGGCTGCGGGCCCCTCCGCAGCCCGGCCCGATGAAATGACACGTGCTTCAGAGTATGCACTACACATCATACATGAAACAGGATGTGTCACACATGGGGAAGCTGGGAGGGCCTGCAGGCTGTGCACCCGCATGAGGGTGGTAAAAGTACAAGTAACCAAGGTGCGCGGTTTCCAATTGGCCTCCTAGGCTTGGAACGAGTGCTGCTTTTCTGCCTCGACACCCTAGTCCTAAACAGGTTAATCCATCAGGTGTCATACTTGCTGGACTAAACCGCAGATCTGGAGGCTGGGGTCAAGCATTTTTGTAACAACTTGTAACCTGTGCTGAACAAACTTGGAAACATGGTCACTCACCGCAAAAGAAACGCGGCTGTCATGGTCAGTGTCCAGGTACCGAAGTAAATCCGCTGCGTCATCCAAGTTTTGCTGCAGGCACAGCAAGGGTCCAACAATGACTGTTGAGTGTGTAGGGTCTGTTGTGAGGGGGTGTTATGCACTGCTTGCACTGTTTAATACTTTTGCCTCATGGTACCCTTATGTGATTCTTTCTTCTTACCTTTGGTGTGATCTGTTTGGCGATGGCTCGCAGTTCCCAGAACTCGATGTATCTGACATGTGTGCAGGAGCAGGAAACAGTGAAGTTGGACCAGGTCCAGACAAGAAGGCGAACACTAATTTGCTAACGTACTGGCTGCAACCCAGAACTACTACTCAAAGTATTCCCTCTGCCCACCCGCTATGGTCTCTGTCAAGCGCCTTAAAACATTGTAGCAGGGTCTCCCTGCGGTCCATTTCCAAAGCCATGGCTTGAATGATATTACTACAAGCTTTGCACGAGACCCCTATGAGACCCCTACCAAGGCACTAGCCATGGTTTTGTCTTATAAGTCTGCCTCAGGTCACATTGATAAAGTTTATGTAAAGATTCCAACACTGAGTAACGTCTTGCAGATTTGATTCAAACTCTAATGCTTGAGCAGGGAGCAGACAACGATCGAATTAAGGTACCCTGCAATAAATATCGGCTGAAGTACAACAATATTACGTCGTGAATTCTATATATAATGGGACTTACCAGCTGGCTAGGCACCAATAAGTCCAAAGGAGACAGGGATTTTTGCTCCAGTCAGTTTCCAGAGGTGCGTTGTCGTGAATGCAAGCAAGGCCTTTGTCCCAGGTCTGTTTGCTCTGCAAGGTGGCATACCAACAGCTTCTACCAGTTCATCCCATTGATCCTCATCTGCATTCATGCATGCACACAATGTCTCCGCGTTATCCAGACGTTTATTGAAATGCAGGCATACGGTAGTGTTTGTGTGTGCGTTTGTGTACTTGTGCTCGTATGAGTATGCGTGTGTGTGTGCGCATGTGTGTACATGTGTGTACGTGGTGTGTGCTTATGCGTGTGATTGTCAAAGTGCTCAGCATGATTGGGATGCAAGTGTTATAATTGGTTGTCATTCACTAGCTCCTTTTTTTCAAAGTACAAACTGGCGACACGTACCCTGCTCTGTCCAGGTTTGGTCTTCTTTTGTAAGCTCTCTGACCGATTTTGGGTTCACTGGGCAACCTTGCGGCACTCCTGAGGAGGTAGGCTTGTGTGTTAGACCTTTGTCTGGTTTACTTGCGCCGTGTTGATGTCTATGCACTCGTCATATTCTTTCAAAAGTCTGTTTGGGCACTAGAGACCCATGGATCCATGGTTCCTTGACGACGGACTCACAAGACATGAATGAGCCATGTGGTGTGGCCATTTGCATAGGTGATGCTCAGGCATAATTCCAGATTGCAAATGTGAATGAGGTTTCAGGCTGGCTATCAACTTTAAGCACGCCAGTCGGCCTGCTTCTCTTGAGCATTCAGGCTGAAAGATATGACAGTTGGAGCGCATGTTATGGCCTGACTTGCACAATTTCCACCCACGCAAACAGGCTGGGGTCACGCGAGAGCTCCCCTCTAAAGTACCATCCGCTGAAAGACTGGTGGCTGTGGGTGAGTGGGAGCAGGGTCCTGCGCTTGCACTGGCGGGGTGACTAGAATGCGGAGTGTTGCTTTGCTTTTTGGGTGCCTCCAAGCAGTGCCGTTCAATCATCAGCTTAAGCTCTGTGCCAGGCCTGCTGCCCATTTGAAGATTGACCATACAGTGGGTTGCTACTCTGAGCTGCATGCGCTCATGCCGGCCAGCCTGCCTTGCCTTGATTTAAAAATGCATCAGCGATTATGCACTAGCCAGCACCAACACACACGCCCTGGGCAGCATCAGTGCACCCTGGCTTGCATCAGCACACACACGCCCTGGTTTGGGTCAATACACACGCCCTGGCGCGCATCAGCACACATGCTTTGGCATGGGTCAGCACGCATGCCCTGCCCACTCTCCTCCAGTGAGCTGCCTCCTTCACAAAGCTGCTCCTGCGACCTCCCTCTGCTTTGGGCAAACGCCTCTGGCCTCAGGGGATCTGCACGGTGACTTCAGGAAGACGCAGCGCGCCTTCCGCCTGGCAGGCTTGATAGATGCGGATGACAGGTGGATAGGTGGCAACGCTGTCTGCGTCCAGGTGGGAAGCCCTGCGTGTGCATGCGTGTGGGTGCAGCCACTGCGCAATGTTTCCTCAGTTGTGAACGGGAGGAGGGTCTGCATCGCTCCAAACTGTTGTGTACAGAGTTACAGCTGTTATCAGTGGCCGCTGTGATGAGCAGCGTGCTGACACCTGCCACCAGGGCTTACCCAAGAAAGTCTCAGTTGGCCCATGCTGCACGTGTTAGTGATGGGGTGTGGACCATTGCACTCCCCTTGGGTACACAAGCGGGGAAATCAAGTTGAATGCGGCCCAGATCATGCGTGTGGCCCAGCAGCGCGTGGGGATGTGTTGCAGAGACGAGCACGCGCGCGTGTGTTCCACGGGCGTGGTGAGCGCCCTGGTCAGTCCAGCTCTGCCAGTGCTGCGCTCTGGGGCGAAGACAGCTGATGGCAAACACAACAGATACCTGCAAGCGCGATCTCAAGTGCCTGTCAGCACAGATACCTGCAAGTGCGATCTCAAGTGCCTGTCAGCACAGATACCAAGTCCGCCACTGAGCTGGGCGCGGCTCTGACATGCAGCGCTGGGCAACTAGGTTACGATGCGCTGCCGTGCGGGTGGTAGAGTGGAAAAGATGCGCACACTTGGAATGAAAGTGGCTTGAGGGTGTGCCAAGCCCGTGCATGTACCGGAAAGTGACCGTGTGCGGCATGGCCTGCTCTAGGCGCGTACTCCGGGCTGAGCGCCCGTCCACATGGCTCAGGCAGCCATGGTTCCCTTCCAGAGCGCGGGATGCGCGCTGGTGAGCCTGTTCATCCATATGTGGCTTGCACTCGGGAGCCCTGCGGCTCAGCCAGCATGCACCTGCCAACTTTCCCGCTCCCCTCCAATTTGAACCCGTGCTTGTGCTTGACACCTACCTGTCGAAGGCTCGGCAGTTGAGCGTGCCGTGGCCTTCCAGCTTACCGGCACGCATCTCCAGGCTCTTGCACAAAACGCTGTTCATGAAATCGTGCACCCCGCTGCAAGCAGGTCGGAGACATCTTGGACAGAGGGGAAAGCGAGGTCCGGATCTGCTACTTCCTGGAGCGTCTGCAAGCGCAAGCCCAGAAAGCAGGGGGCAGGCTGTACGTACTGAACGGGAAGTGAGTGTGCCCCCTGCGCCCTGGCATACCTGCCTTCCATTGCTGGCTTGGGTGCTTGCAGCCTCAAACAAGTTCAGGCGCAAAGAGCTCCTGTGTTGTTTAATTGGCGAGGTAAGGGGACCAAAAACATCCCGGAAGGGCTGCTGCAGTCGGATCTCATGGGCGCAGCACAAAAGATGCGCTCAAGCATCCCTTGCCTGCACCCCCCCTAGGAGACTGGGCACCCCGCCGCATCCTTGCCCACCTTCATGCCCCCTCTCTTGGCTGCTCCGCCATGGAGGCTCCTGTTAAAGCCCTGCAGTAGTTACGTGCTGCGACTCCCCCAGAACGATTGGTCCCCCCCCCTTGCCCTGGGTGCCACAGGCGCGTGTGCACCCCACCCACTGTCAGCACGCCCCGCTCTTGCAGTGGGTGCCACACACGCGTGTGCACCCCCGGCTCACGCGCGGGCATGCCCTACACTGTGTGTGACACAGACACGCACCGCTCACGGTGTGTGCCCTACACTGTGTGTGACACGGACATGCACCGCTCACGGTGAGTGCCAAATCCGCGTGCGCGCAGCCATGAGACGATGAACATCATGGGGGACACGCGGTACGCCAAGCCAGGTGCGGGGTTTGAGCATCGTGGGGTGTGTGGGATGGACACAGTAGATACGCGGTGCTCCAAGCACGGTGCACGGTTCGAGCATCGAAGGGTGCGTGTCATGAACGACATGGGGTGCATGGGATGGACGCAACAGAGGGCGCGACGTGCGCCAAGCCAGGTATGCGCAAAGGCCCTGCAAGGTCAGCACACACCTACCTTGCTTGCCCATGCTGAGTGGCGAAGCACGCTGGCTGCGCCGGCCCTTGCTGGGGCAACATGAAGAGGGGCAAGCACACATGAAATGCTTGCGCCATGTGCTGATGGGTTGGGTTGGTTGGTGGAACCAGGCAAGGCCAGAGGGCTGTGGGCTGCTTGCTGGCGAACCTCTGCATACTCTCCAGTTGTGGCCACTTGCAAAAGCTGCATACTCTCCAGCTGTGGCCCCTCGCAAAAGCTGGAGCGTGCGCACTTGGTCGTGTGTGTGTACGTGTGCCATGCTGAGCTTGTTTTGACAATTTGAGGACTCTTCTACCGCTCGTATCCGGCTGATGCGGTCGCCAGAGTAGCAATTGCTGCCCGCTGCGGGCCTCATGCTGCAACACGTCTTGTTGCTCGTTCATGCACCTCGAGGCAGTTGGTGGCAAAGGAGAGTTTGGTTGATGAGATTTGGTCACTAGACTGTGCACTTTGCTCTGGGCACGCACAGGGGCAGCAGCAGAGTTTGCGCGCTGGCAGAAGTGGCAGAAGTTTGCAGAGGATCTCAGGGCCCGATGCCGTGCTTGTAGCAGTAGCAGTAGCAGCAGCAGCAGCAGTAGCAGTAGCAGCAGCAGCAGCAGCAGTGGCCAAGGAGGCCAGTCAACAGGTCTGGTGTTGCCCGCGAGCCCCCCAGCTGCCTTATTGGAGCAACAGGTGAAGGGCTGTGGTGGCGCTTTTCTTCAAGCGCCCAAGAAAACTCTCCGTTGCTTTGATGCCACTAGGGGTACCTTTTAAGGGTAGATTATGAATGAAAACAAGCTGCATGAGATTGGCTGCCTGCACTCACGGGCTCATTTAAGGTGTGCAGCACTTGAGAGTGCTGCAAGAGGTGCATGAATGTATTGCATGCATCAATAAGTGCTGACTGTGTTGCTGAAGTGTTTTGTGTGTAGTTAGCTAGAGTGCTACTGCCCTTAGTGCTGCTGCTTGAATGATATGGTCTTGCGCAATCTGGCTCTTAGACTAGTCCATAAAGCAGCAATCCTAAGGAAGAGATAGCTGCTCTTTCAATCAGGGCACACCAGCAGGGCACGGGTGCGTGTTTTCCTCTACCCACCCCTGCTCCGGCATGCTTGGCGCCATGCCCGCTCCATGCAGGCCAAGACGTTGCAGAGCACCACCACGTCTGCATGCCTCCCTCCGTCCCTGCCTCCTTGCATCTGTGCATGGCCAATGTCCTGAACAGCAGTCCACCCCCGCCCTTCCGCTCTCACGACCCACGCAGGGCAATCCCGGGTCCCAGCACTTCATGCGCTATTGGGCGCTGCAGCCGGGCAGTGTGCTCACGCGCCGCTTCTTCGCAAACCACCCCACGGTACTCCAGGTGGGACCGGCTGCAGCAACGCATGCATGCAGTGCACGCAGGGCATGCCCATGCACGGCATGTAGGGTCCGCCTAACACACCAAACGAGCCTGGGCGAGGCTCACCAGAGCGTGTTCAAACAGGCTTGGCTTGGCTGCAACAGCACACACACGAACCAAACCCGAGTTAAGAGCAGGGCCACCTCCTGCTCAAGCTGGCCAGGTATTCCCTTGGCCCTTTTATGTCCTGGCCCTTCTATGTCCTGGCCCTTCTATGTCCTGGCCCTTTTATGTCCTGGCCCTTCTATGTCCTGGCCCCTTTTGTGGCCCCTTTGTGCCTATGTCTGTAGCTCTGCCCATGGCTGCCTGGGTCATAATGTATGGATGCCTGTGTCAGAATGTGTTGATGCAGTTTATGGATGCCTGTTTCAGAACGTATGGATGCCATCGTCTGTGTCTCTGCACACGGATACCTGTTTCAGAATGTGCGCCTCTTGCACCCTGGTGGGCGGCCTGGGTTGGCCAGAACCCTGCAGCTCCCAGCACAGCTCTGATTATCTTGCACGCTGCGTGCATCGTCATAATCCTGTTCCTTCCACACTATAACCTGTAACCTAACACGCTCGCCTCGCACCCCTGCGTTCTGGCCCTTGAAGGATTACGCAGAACACACAGCCTGCGTCATTGTTGATGCAGCACTGGGGCATCGATGCGCCAAGGCCCTCTACGCCTCCAGGGTCCGCGGGAGAGAACACCTCTTTCATGGCGCGTCGCCCTTGTGCGTTGATATTCCCCCTCAATACGGTCTGGCTGGTGCTGCAGGTCGGCAGCACCCTCTTTGTGCATGGAGGCGTCCTGCCCCAGCACGTCAGCCATGGCTTTGACAAGATCAACAGGTGAGCCATGGCTATGCCAAGGTCAACAGGTAAGGTGTCTACTTCAAGCACTTGCAACTGTGGGTGGCAGCTAACAAGAGCGTGTGCACCCCTTCTGCAAGCTACAGCTGTTTGAATGCCTGGGGCAACTGGTCTCCTTGGGGCGGCAGCCTTGGTACATGGCCTTGCGGAGTATCACAATGTGAGATTGCTGCAAAGCTCGTGTTTGTGATTTTGCCCATTCTGGAACGTGGTGGGGATCTTGGGGGGAAGTCTGCCAATTTCACCAGAAGACCTTTGCGCGCTGCCAGTCGTCTAGTGGGTGTTAACTTGTGGGGAATCTGCTACTTCCATGTGCTGAAAAATCATGTACCTGAGGGGCCCTGCCTCCACTGAGGGGCCCTGCCTCCACTGAGGGGCCGTGCCTCCACTGAGGGGCCCTGCCACCACCGTGAACCTGCCTGTCGGATCCATGAGCAAGGGGCTTCCAAGCATTTGGGGTGCTGCTGCCTGGCAATCACACTGCATGCGCCGCTTGAACTCCGCCTCGCAGCAGTCTACATGTCCACACCTCGTTTGGCGGCAAACTCATTGAGCTTACAAGTGTGTGTGTGCACCATGCCCATGCCCTGCTGCTTTTATCAGGGAAACCCGCAGCTGGATGCTGGGCGAGCAGGCGCTACCCAGCAGCGTGACTGCGAGCATTTCAGGCGGCACCTTCGGCAAAGGCGACAATGGGGTGGGGTACACATCGCAGCACCTGGCTGATGTTGTGGAGCAGCAACTCAACGGCTGAATATTGGTTAACCAGACATTAGGGAGGGCAACAGCAGCCAGCGCCTGGCTGCAAGAGCTGATAGGCGCACAGGACGCATATGCTGCCCTGGACCTGATTCTTGCTTGCCTCTGCGCCTGCCTTAAACCACGCATCCAGGCCCGAGCTTGCCGACCTTCTGTGACAGCAGGGGAATTCCAGACGCACTTTTGCGTCTGTGGGCTTGCGCCAGTGGGCTTGCACCAGCGGGAATGATGCTGCCCCTGACTATGCCACTTCCATTCTTGGGAACCAGAAGTTACTTGATATGGGGTCTGCCTACTCATCGGATTGATGAGGCGGGGCAGCCCAACATGCACACACATCTTGGCTGCTGCATCACTGTCCATATAGGACCTCAAGGATGGACCTCGCACAGAGGGCAGATTCCTCCTAAATAAGAGCGTGTCTGTGTGCACACGCCGGCGTGCGGGTGTGCACGCCTGCATGCGCATATGTGTGTGAGCGCGTGTGTGTCTAAGGACGTTCAAACATGTGAGGAGACCGGCTGTATGTCTGTGCTTGTGTCTGCATGTCTCAAAGGTTTCTGAATGTGTGTGCCTGTGTTTTTGTGCATGTTTGAGGAGCGTGCGTGTGCATGTGCAGTGTGCAGATAGGGGGGCAATGATGGATGTGCCTGCGCGTGCGCAGCTTCTGCAAGCCAGGGGGTGTGTGGGCTGTGCCTGCAGGCACCTAACTTCTTGCGGGGCGCGTCGGCCATTGTGTGGGCACGGGACTACTCAGCGGAACAGGAGACGCACTGTGACTGCAACAAGCTGCAGGAGGTGCTGCAGGTAAACAAGAGCCTAGAGGAGGGTGCTGCATGCTGAAATCTGGCGTAGGTTTGGCAGGTGAAGCGCTTAGGGAGGTGCTGCAAACCACCACAAGCTGATGGGGGCGCTGCAGGTGTGCAATGTGCCTGCATTAGGGCCTTGAACAATTTCTGTGTGGCTGCCTGGCACCAATTTCAACTTCTCTGAGGCTGCCTTGCTCCGTGTCTGCCCCTTGGCTGGCCCTCAGATTGTTTGCGCATGCATACTGCCTCTCTGTGTCACTCTTGCGCAAGTCAGGGTGTGCGTTTGCGCCAAAGCATCTGCAGAAGGAGCTCACCTGCTTGGGTGCCGCCTCCTGCCAGTGTACAGGGCGTTCATGGAGCACCATATGTGTCTACAATGTCTTGAGCGTTAAGGAGCACATCAACAATCTAAGCCTGTTTACAATGTCTTGAGCGTTGAGGAGCACATCAACAATCTATGCCAGTTTACAATGTCTAGCTCCGCCACCTGCACCAGGGCCGGCGTGCAGCGCCACTAATCCACTGCCGGCGCAGGGCATGCACAGGGTGCAGCTCACTCTTGCATCGCCCTGAGGCGTCATACAACCGTGCTTCACATCGGCTTCATCGCAACCGTGCTTCACATCGCCCTGAGGCTTCATCGCAACCGTGCTTCACATCGCCCTGAGGCTTCATCGCAACCGTGCTTCACATCACCCTGGGGCTTCATGCAACCGTGCTTCACATCAACTAGCTGCAATGGGCAAGTTCTGCCACCCGCAACAGGGCTGGCATGTACGCGTCCACCACCACTGACCCACAACCAGCGCAGGGGGGCGCATGTGGCATGGCACAACGGAAGACTCCTCGGCTTCCCCTTTTTCCTTATGCCCGTGTGTGTGCAAGCAGCTGGCACCAGGGGCGGCATGCATTTTCTCAAGCTGAACCACATCGCTCTGTGCATGCGTGCAGTCGGTGCCAGGGGCGGCTTGCATTTTCTAAAGCTGAACCGCACTGCTCTGTGCATGCGCGCATTCGGTGCCAGGGGCGGCTTTCATTTTCTCAAGCTGAACCACATTGCTCTGTGCATGCGCGCAGTCAGTGCCAGGGGCGGCACGCATGGTCATGGGCCACACCATACAGCGCGAGGGCATCAACGCAGCTTGCGAGGGGCGTGCGCTGCGCGTGGATGTGGGCATGAGCAGGGGCTGCGGGGACCGGGGCGTGGAGGTGCTGGAAGTGCGGAATGATGGGCAGCAGGTGCGTGAGCATGCTTGAGGGTGCATGCCCGCAGGCGTGCATGCGCAGCGATTGTGTCTGCACTCGCAAGAGGGATCGGGAAGTGGCAGGCTCTTATTCTGTGGTCCCCCGATGTGTGGGCTCCGGTGTGGGAATGGAGAGAGAGACACAGCCTCCTGTGCTTTGCAAAGCCTTGGGGTGTGAGGAGGTAAGAACATTCGCGACCGTGTCGGGTGCCATGCAATTTGCAAAACGACTGTACCCTGTATGCATACATCCTGTCTGTGAAATGCTTTCTGTCAGCGCGCAGCTCCTGGACTTGCCTGTGCAGGTGTGGAGGTTGAGAGAAGGGCATGATCCAGTCTTGATTGCTTCTGCCTCAGTGGAAGGCAGCAGAGACAGTGGCAGTGGCGCAGGCCTGTCTTTCCACCACATGCCAAGGCAGGTCGCTGCATCAGTTTGATGTTTGGCTGGTCGCTGCATCAGTTTGATGTATGGCTGGTCGCTGCATCAGTTTGTTTGGCAGGTCGCTGCATCAGTATGATGCTTGGCTGGTCGAGACCTCTGAACCCAATCGCAAGAGGGGAGCATGAGAGTTGAAGCGTGCTTCACAGGAGGTTGATTAAGTGCCAGAATAATATTTACAGTCAGACAATTAGTTACCTGATAGGCGCACACTGACGGTCAGAACGGGAACAAGAGATTGGAGAGCAGGAAGAAGTGAGAGGTGTGTTAAACGCAATGCTACTGTGAAAGCTTATATATGAGACCTTGTCTTTGCTCAGGAAATGCATGATTTATCTCTATTGTAAGCAACAGGCTGCATTCATGCTTAGGCCCACCATAATGAAGTGAATCTCTTTGGTGAAGTCTCTGCTGCACATCCATGCCGCCTGCCATGTGCTTCTAATTAGGTGAGCATTGCTTTCTGGCTTGCAGCGATTTTTTTGCTTCCAATAGTTAAATTCTGGCACTCAGTGGCATTGAAAGTGAATTTCACTTTTGTATGCAAAGCTTTGCTTTCCAAGGTATCCTTTACTCTGAAATGTTTTGCGTGTCATCATGTTTGCTAGAGGGCTGAGACTTTACTTAGTCTTACCTGCCAAAAGGATTGCCTGGTCTGCCAAGTGGATCTTCGCTTTAACCTTTTCTTCATTCATGCTGTCAGTAGTCTGGTTGGTGAAGTCTTATGATTTTCCTGCCAACCGAGGGCAGCAAGGATATGAAGTGCGAAGGGAGCTAGCCTGTCAGGCAGGCAGGAAGGGGTTGTGCATGAATGTGTTACCAGACATTGCATGCTCCTTGCGCATTTGGGCTCAGGCTTTGTGCACTCACTAAGTTGCCATGTACAAGTCTTGTTCAAAGTTGATGCTTTGGAGCTATAAGCCATGTGTCAGACTGGAGGTCTACTGATGCTTAGTATTACTATTGTATTACTGCGAGTTTGTCCATAGGTACGTAGGTTAGGTTAGGTAGGCTACATGGCTGTACCTGCCAAACGAGGGCAGCTTAGCTGAAGTCAAACAGGCCTGCAACTGAAACCAACAAAAGGCAGGCAAGGTTGTGTTTTGAATTCTATGCACAGCAAATCCAGGCACTCATGCACAAATAAGGCCAGGCTTTTGGTGTCTGCCGCGGCCTGGCTTTTAAGTCTCGGCCTATTTGAGCTAATAACTGGGTTGCAGAAGAGATGGTGGTGCTTGCCCCGCAAGTTCGCCAAGTCAGCACTCAGGCAATCTAAGAGGACATGCCCTCCATCTTGCACACAGTGCCAGTTGCATCAAATGCAGATTCTAAGCTCTTAAGGAACTCTGTGCTGTTCACCCTGGAGACGCTCAATATACAAAGTTTAAAAGCTTGCAAGACGCTCAATATTAAAGCTGTGACCGGAGAGTGACCGGAAAAAGCGCGCAAAATATGGTTCGGGATGTTTTTGTATAGGTACATAGAGGTGTAGGTTAACTCTCTAAATGCAGTGATAGCTGTTTTTTCAATCACTCAAACCCAGCCAACCAGCTCCAACCGACTTAACACGCGATGGAGCACACTAATGGATGACTGCAGCAAGTTCTGCGAGAAAGTTGACAGAGCGGACATCTCGCAAACACTAACATGTTTACACTAACATGTTTAACCTCCCTTAGGTTAGGCTAACTTGAACTTCCCTAAGAGCAGATGATAGTAAGTATGTCGCTCCATTGGGCAATTCGGTGGACCATCTCAATTGCTTTTTTGATCCTCGGGCCAGTCTAGTCTACATTAGGCTTGACCACCTTCAAGTTGCGGACAAAGCTGCCCCTGCATGGCCAATGAAAAAGGCCACGATTACCCACTCTTTTCCTGTTCTGCATCTCCAGCACAATGCACTTGGCAGGCCTCTGTTATAGATTCTCTGAAAGTGAGTGGTAAGCTGAAAATGGGCACTCGACAACGTCTCTCACTTCTCTCACTCTCCGGCTCAGCTCTCTATAAATTAATCCTGCGCAGCATAGGGACGCTAACCACAGAGCATACCACATACGAGCACCATGCAGCGACCAAGGCCAATCACAACAGCATCCATGTTTCAAGCGGTTCCAAGCTGAGCAGCACTCACGTGTGACACAAGCAAGCCCATCAGGTCAAAAGCCCAGCAGTTTGGCATGAAAAAATAAACAGGTTCGTCATGTGCCTGTCAATGCGCCACCCCACACGTGTGGGCTCCCTTTGGATACCGCGCGGCTCGCATTCTCGTATTTGCTTGATCAGTCCGCCTTTTTGCCTTGGGAGAAAGCCACGTGTGTACCCAGATGGGCCTGACACTCATGAGGAGACCCTTGCTGACCCCAAGAGGTGGGGAGCAGGCATGCCAGCAGGAAAGCAGGCATGCCGCGGCGATTCGCCCATGGCGATTCTGTAGCTGTCCTGCACTGCCACCGGGTGTGTTCCCACTGCGGACCTTCCAGGCATACCCGGCTTGCCAGCCACGTGCGGTCCTCCATTTGGCTCAGACACGGTGCTGCAACATAGCATGAGTACAAGACACGCGGCTGGGCGGCTCCCAGGTTTGTCCCCGGGCATTTGCGTCCCTTGGCTGTCCCCATCATGCATGGTCCCTGGGCGCTGATGTCTTTGGGGATGCAGCGCCATCGGGGCGCGTCATGCTGGAGGTCTCCCCGCGGGCCGCAGCAAAGGGCAGCTGCTTCTGCCCCTGTGACAGGGCGGACACGTTTCCTGGACAGGCAAAGCAGGTTTTTGGGAGAGGGGTCAGCGGCAACGATGCATGGTCAGGGGAGGGGTCAGCGGCAATGATACATGGTCAGGGGAGGGGTCAGTGGCAACGATGCATGGTCAGGGGAGTGGGGGTCAGGGGCAACGATGCATGGTCAGGGGAGGGGGGTCAGTGGCAACGATGAATGGTCAGGGGAGGGGTCAGCGGCAACGATGCATGGCCAGGGGAGGGGTCAGCGGCAACGATGTATGGTCAGGGCTGCAGGGATCAGCTGGTCGGCATTGTTCATGTGCACAAGGAAGCCTCTGTTGCCGGGCATGCAGACTCCTGCACTCCGTAGAAATGCTACGTGGTACAGCCTTCATCATGCATGCACCCAGAGTACAGGCACGCTCATTGGCGCCTTTTAAACGACTCCTACTCTAAAGTGCTCTTTTGGAGCCGACCGCGGATGCTAACGGGCCGCGCATGGAGTAGCCCACACACATGCACACACGCCAGGTGCAGGGCCTCCCTGCCTCACACAGCCCTCCCCCTCCCCCGTCTACAAGCAAATACACACCTACCCCACAGGCGTGCACTGAGCACACACCCTGACACTATGTGCTCAGCGCCCGCACCACAGGAATGTGCACGCCTCGGATCCCCCAGCTCAAGCCTAAAAGCGTGCAATGATGCGGCGTTGCATGCTGTTGCGACGAGCGTTTAACGGAGGCTGGCACTAACAGCAGCGAGTCCCATCTGGAAAGAAGTACACGCTTCGCACGAGAAAGATGCAGAGGCAGCCCAAGCCCAGGAGCGTGCCCATGGCACGCACTGTGGTCAAATTCATCAACAAACGTGACACTTGCTTGACAGTTGCTCAGTCACCCACCTTCCAGCACCTGACGAGGGAGCCTGCCCACAGCTGCCGCCAGCGGCTCACCCTCGGCGTCTAAGAACACAAAGTGCGGGATCCCCTTCACCCGGTAGTCCGTGATCTCTGGGGCCCACTTGGTGTTCTCAATGTTCAGCATTACAAAGTTCACACTGCAGGTGGTAGAGCACGTGCATGCTGTGTAGGCTAGCAAGCCCGCGTGGAGGGGGCAGCATCAAGGAAGCCAGAGATCTCTGGTGCTCACGCGGTCTGCTCAACGCCCTTAGCATCCTGAAGTTCTTACCGAGCACATACGTCGTGCAAAGTCAAGCTCGCAAGAAGAAAGCACATCAAAAGTCAATGTCTGTGTCCTCCACCAGAGCCTCCATAGTTTAAGTACCAGACTACAGCCAGGATGATTTTACACATGCCCTAGAGCTGCATCAGTGCGCAGGCCCTCAATGAAGCCCAATGGTACTTCTGTGCGCTTCAGGAGAGGGCTTTGAATGGAGATTTGTGTGACGACGGAGTGATCCAGCAACAGGATCGATGGGAGATCGATCGATCAAACAGAGATCCGTGCGATGACAGCATCATCCAGCAACACGATCGATCGTCTGCACAAGGCTTGGCCGTGCTGCACTAGCAGCAGCGGCTCTCACCTGTCGCCGTGCTGCACCAGCAGCACCAGCAGCAGCAGCAGCAGCAGCAGCAGCAGCACCAGCTGCACCAGCAGCAGCGGCTCTCACCTGTCGCCGTACTGCTTCTCAACGCAGCAGCAGCGGCTCTCACCTGTCGCCGTACTGCTTCTCAACGGCGTACTCATCTGCTACGAGGTCCTGGCAGACCTCGCACCTGCAAGCACCGTTTAGGTTGTTTCTCCCCCTCAGTTTCAGCTCGCCTCCATGAGCAGAGGCATTCAAGGCAGCATCTTGGTAGCTCATGTCCCCACACCCTCACTGTCTATGTACCCACATCCTCACCATTTATGGTCCCACGATTGAGGGCGCTCGCATGACGGATTGACTTGCATGACAAGAGCCAAGAGTAGACGTGACAAGAGCCAGCCCTGTCATCCCCTGCTCCCGCATGCTGTGCGCTGTATATTCCTTGTGATTTGCATGACTTGCCCATCTTCATAGATCTCTGACCCCATTGCCCCCATCCCTGTGACATCATATCATATACAATATGCTCACATATATTTCATACAATATACCCGTTTATTATATACAATATGCCCATGATGTGCGTGACGTGTCCATCCAACCAGATCCCTGGCCCCTTAGCTCCCCCTGTGACTAAAGAGTGCCTTTGATGTGCATGGCTTGGCTAGCAAAACCAATCTCAGGCCCTCAAGCCCCCCAACCCACCAGTTGGCATAGAACTCCATCACCGTGGGCTTGCCGTTGGTGAGCGCTGTCTCCAGCGGCACCGCCAGCTCCTCCAGCACAGCTAATGAGGGACCTGGGTTGAACAAGCGGGTGGCTGTGAAAGCCAGCACCGCCGCCAATGCTGCGCCACCTGCAACTGACGCCCCATTACTGCTGGGGGCCGCTGGGGGTGGGGTCGGGGGTGGCTGAGGGGACGGGGCCGCTTGTGGGAAGCTGGAAGACTGCACGCAGACAAGCAGCGACTGGCCCGTGCTTGTGTGTGCGTGCGAGTGTGCGTGTGTGCGTGTGTGTTTGTGTGTGTGTATGTGTGTGTGTGTGTGTGTGTGTGTGTGTGTGTGTGTGCGCGCGTGTGCGTGTCCATATCAGGATTCAAGTTGCGGTGTTTAGCGCGTCTGAGGTGTACACGCGGCAGAGGCCTCCCAAACCCACCGTGTTTGCAACAGAGCCACTTCCTTCAGGTTCAGCATGTAGTTTACTGCAGCTTTGCCTGGAATTAGTCTGGTGGAAGAGGGCATTGGAGGTGGGAGGGAATGGAAACCTAGCCAAGCCTGTTGCGCTGGGAAGGTCTGGAAGAGAGCAACGGATATCATGGGTTTTACGGCTCAAGCATGTCCTGGTGCTGGCAGCCAACATGGGTTTAATAGCGCAGTCCTGGAAAACAAAGCTTGTTCAAGTATATGGCACACAAAGTTGTAAAAACAAAATCCTTATTTAAACCTCATCCCTATCCACAGGGGTGCTTGCAGCTAGCTTGACGGAGCAGAGAAACACGCGCAGAAGGGAGCTGCGCGCCCGGAATTGTTGTTTACTTGCTCCTATTCGCAAGGTAAAATTGGTGCCAGGCGGGGTTGCGCATGTTGGCATGGGCCATGTTGCCCGGTCTTTTGGCTTCTTTCCGTCCTTGTGCGCCCTGGGGAGGGCGTCCGGCATCACACTGTGACCTGAATGGATTTAAGCTATGTGTTTTCACCTGGTGTGGTGTCCAGAGGCAGCATTTGGGCTACTGATCCACTCATGTCCTTCTGTGCACACAGCTGCTGGAGCCACACCGGCGGGGGGCCTGCAGCAGCTGGAGCATGCCATCAGCCTTTCCTGTTGGCACTCAGACGTTCTCATCCAGGGTTGGGTGCCCCATCAGGGCGAGGGGGAAGCACGTGTGCACGTGTGCACCTGCGCCCCGCGCTTAGGCACTCATCTGCGCAGCGAGAGCGGCAGCAGCGACGGAAGAAGCCTAGAGCATGTCTGAAAACGGATCCAATGGCAACCCGTGGGGACTGCCAGGGATCCCCAACCTGCCTGGCATGATCCCCAGCACCCCGTGGGATCTGTCTGCCGCTATGCCCCCCCCGGGTTTGAACCTGGCTGCCTTCCCTCAGGGCAGCGCGGATGGCCAGATGATGCCCATGGTGCCAGGCCTGGCTCCAGTGAAGGAGGAGGACATTGCAGCCGCGGTGGCTCAAGCGATGGCGTCTGTGGGGGGGCCTGAAGGCGTCGGTGCGCCCGCCGCGCCCGCCCCTTGCGCCGGTGCGGTGAAGGAGGAGGAGGACCCCGACTTTGCTTACGCCATGGATGACGTTGATGATGATGACGATGATGAGGGGGATGACGACGAGGAGTTCACGTCTGCGGGCGGCTCTGCAAAGAAGGGGGCCGGGGGGGGGCGGGGCGCCCGGCTGTCCGGGGGCGGCAGCGGGGGGGCTGGGCTGCCCTCTGGAGGGAGGGGCGGCCCTGGCAGGGGGCGTGGCGGCTGGGGCAGGGGAGGGGGCCGGCACCGCAAGCCGCAGGCACGTGTGATCAGCAACCCAGAGGCGCGCGCCACAGTGCGCCAGCTGGCAGCGGCGGAGGGCGTGGACGTGGAGGCAGACAAGGTGCGCACGCGCTGGCATGCGATTGGTGTTGCTCAGGTGCTGGAGGGCCAACGTTGCGGTGTGCCGGCAGGCACACACGCCTGGCATTGCCCCAGTTGCATGGCGCGCACATGCTGGGTCGTGTGGCGTGCTGGTGAGCATGGTGGTCGTGCGGCTGCGCGTGCTCACATGTACATGGCATGAAGAAACACGTACGCATGCACAGCTGTTGCAAGTGCTGTAGCGTTATGCGCTGCCTTGGCAAAACTGCAGGCCTCCGTCCATCCCTGCATGCACGTCCGTTTTCCCCTGCATTCTCTGTGGGTGTGCGAGTGCCATGTGCCACTGCCCATTCGCACATGCACCAATGCCCTTGTGAAGGATGTGCAAGCTCCAAGCACATTAAGAGCACGCCCCATGGCGCATGCCCCAGAAGGTAGCTGCCCTCTCCCAGGTCAAAATCAGGCCATGCTGCCAGGGTGTGCACCATATGCTCCCAGGTCAAAATCAGGCCATGCTGCCAGGGTGTGTGCCTCACGCTCCCAGGGTGTGCACCATATGCTCCCTGGTCAGGCCCCCATGTACTGAACTGCGCGGCTGCAGAGAGGCATGGGATACCCCCCGTCGTAGCGGGGTGCACGCTGCGTCCGGGGCACCCATATGCCCATATGGCGCGTCTTGCAAGTGCCCGTGTGCTGATGTGCAGCGCCATCGTCATCCTGTGTGCTGCTCTGCCCCCCCCCCCCCCCC
>LKMJ01001197.1_pt1 | contig 22413 bp, 22 predicted proteins | sample 643391 | NCBI WGS metagenome assembly LKMJ01 (sample SAMN04112250, study PRJNA286221) | soda lake metagenome | biome: soda lake; feature: Kulunda Steppe; material: water; isolation source: sample PL-Br10 brine of Picturesque Lake | place: Russia: Kulunda steppe | collected 2010-07
GCAAAGGTCAGGTCGCCCGCGATGACATCGCCCTCCTGCAGCGTTTCGCCGCTCAATAGGAGATGTCTCGTCGAGTTCTCTCCCTCGGCGGTGACGCTCGTCGGCCCGGACGGCTCGGTGCCTTTGAGCGTCACGTTGTCGACGGTCGCGCTGGCATTCGCCAGTCGGGACTTCACCGTGATCCCGATGCCATCCGCGACCGGCGTTGGGGCGTCTTCTTCCGTGATCTCGTCACCATTGACGCTCCAGACGGCATCGCCGTCCTCGATGGTAAGCTCGAAAGAGTTCGTGTCGCCACTGTCTCCCCAGTCGGCACCGCCCTCTTCGAGCACGTTGTCGTCGGCATCGCGAATATCGAGTTCTGCAAACCCGGCTTCGACGGTCTCGGGATCGTTGTCTGCGTAGGTCCCGCGGGAGTGCCACACGGAGTTTGCGAGTTCGTCTTCTTGACTAGCAAATCCTTCACCCTCTCTGCTCGTCTCAACGAACGGGTTCTGCGGGTCGTCGTTGTGCCGGCACTGCTCGGTGTAGAAGCCGAGGTCGAACTCCAGCCGATCCCGCTGGATCTCGTTGCCGACGTCCAGTGGGAGCTGCCACTCGAAGCCGATGTACCGGGTCGTCGACGCTTCGGTACAGACCGGATCCTCGTCGTCCTCGTCGACGTCACAGTAGTAGAACGAGAAGTTGCTGACGCCGAAGCGCTTGGAGCCGCCGGGACCTGCACCGAACGAGGCGAACGCAGTGCCTTCGGTGGTACAGTTGTAGACGTTCTCCTCGGTACGGGTATCGCCCGGTGGGCCGCCTCTCACATCGATCTGACAGATCGGTGTGTCGCTCACCCAGTCGAAGCCGACGACCTCGCCGTTCTCCTCTTCGTCTTTCAGCTGGAGACCGGTGATCGTAATGTTGATCTCCCGGTCACCGTCCTCGAAGGTGTACTCCTGACCGACTTCGAGTTCGGTGTCTCCTTCGTTATCAATAACTGGCTCCAGCTCGATACAATCGACATCGTCGTTGTTGCCGTTCGTGGGAGCGAGAATCGGATCCGCGTCGAGCAACACGCCGTCGTTGAGATCGTCGAGGACCTCCCGAAGTGAGCCCTGCGTGATGATCGGCTCTTTGCCCGCCTGATAGACGTTGTCGCCGGGCTCTGCGTCCTCGCCGTCGTACATATCGTACCAGACGCGGGCGGTAGCCTCGTCGGCGAGGTGGTTCTCCGGCTTGTTGTTTCCGTCTTCGTCCTCGTAGCGCTTGTTTTTCGTTCGGAACCAGACCCAGCCGTCGTTACCACAGAGGTGATAGCTGAACGTGGTCTCCCAGCGGTCACCGGGCTTGACGTCGTCGAGCTGGACGAGCGGCTCCGTCTCGTCTGTCTCGTTGCCCTTCGTCACCTCGCGAGTGTCGTAGTCGATAATTGACCGGCGCTTGCTGTGGAGCGGTGGACCGAGCTCACCGAACTCCTTACAGAAGTCACCTATCTCAAGATCTGCTTGCTCCCTTTTGTCGTCCGCAGCGTTCGGGAACACGTCAATGAGCTTTAGCCCATCTCCTTTGTCGTACTTTTCCTGCCAGTCGATGAACAGGTCCAGCTCGCCCGCAACGATCTCGTTGTCGTCTAGATGCTCTTCGTCGGTGAAGAGTGCTGATGTGCCGAATCCCCCGAGCGCTGCACCGGCACCGGCTGCGCCGATCCCGGCCAGTACGCTCCGTCGATTGAGTCGTCCGCTGTCTTCGTCTGCCATAGTTCACCACGCGACAGCGGCATCCTGCCGTCTGCCACGTAAGAAAGAGTGGCCGGACGTGGGGGCGTATATATACACAAGGTGATACGTGACTAGACGTGGTCTCTATATCGGAACAACCAGTATAATGGGCGATAGACCCCGCATAATGGTGCCAACGGCAATATCTATAAGATATATCTAGAAAATGTCGAACGTTTCAGTTCGAGCTCACGGGCGCGGCGCGGCCTTCTGCAGTGCCGTCTCGGCGATGTTTCCGCCGTAGTCCGCGCTGCGGGAGAGCGAGTCGACGATGATCCCCAGCAGCTGTGCCTCGTGGGGATCGAGCTGGCGGAGTTTGTCGTGGATGCGGCGGGTCTGCTCGTCCAGCCCGAGGATCGACTCGCGAACTTCGTGGGCGATCTCGCTCGATCGAGCGCTGTCGTCGGCCAGCAGTGCGTCCATCGCCTGATCGATGATCTCGGCGGCGTCATCGTGGAGTTCGACGATTTCGGTAGCTACCGCTTCGGGAATCTCGTCTAACTGAAGCGTGAGCTGGCTGATCTTGGCGGCGTGATCGGCGCTTCGCTCAAGCTGGCGGGCGCTGGAGTGGTAATCGAAACAGTCCTCGCGTGGGAGGCCGAGATCTGTCGCCGCGCTCGCCGAGCGCAAGGTTGCCCGGAAGGTCCGTGAGACGACGAACCAGAGCCGATCGACGTCGTCGTCGCGCTGGATGACGTCGCGAGCGAGGTCGTCGTCGTTCTCGGTGAGTGCTGTGACGGCGTCCGCAAGCATCGATTCGGCGATCAGGCGCATACGTGTGACAGCGTTGGTGATCGACAGCTCCGAAGAGTCGAGAAGATCCTGTAGGACGACACGCTCGCCGGTCTCTTCGAGTACCTCGACGCCGATCAGGCTCTGTGTAGCACCTCGAATGGCGCGGCGCTGGTCGCTCGTGATCACCGCGCCTTCGAGGGCGATTCGGTCGAACCCGCTGACGTACATCGTCATCACGGCACGTGTCAGCTGATCCCCTTCGAGATCAGTTACGTCAAGCGTTCCCTCGGTGTGTTCACGCTCGCTCTTCGGTGTCAATAGAAGCGAGTCCTCCTCGACGTGAAATTCGACTTCCGTCCCGGCGGCGACGTCGTTCTCGGTTGCCCACGACTTCGGAAGTGAGACCGTGTACGTCGAGCCGCCGGTGATCTGGACTTTCCGCGTCTCCATACGGGTAGATAGTGTAGCCGATACTAAACACCTCCTATCTATGGAGTCGACATCTATTCCATTGTCGCGCTAAATGTGTTCTGTATGGTGTTTTCGACACTCTACAGTATATGATGAATTTCCCAACATATCTCTATATAGTGCTATATACTAATAATAGAAGGGTATTTAGACCTCCTATCACCACAGTACTGATGATGGCAAGTCACCGGGAGTCTGGTGAGCGAACTCGCGGATCGTCGCGCCGTGGATTCCTTTTTGCTGCGGGTTCTGTGGGACTGGCTGGGCTTTCGGGATGTATCACTCGGGGTGAGGAAAGCGACCTGACCGGAGAGATCATCGTCGACGGCTCAAACACGGTGTTGCCCCACACCGCCGCAGTCGCCGAGGAGTTCCAGTGGCGGAACAACCGGGTTCGGATCCCCGTCCGAGGCTCGGGGACCGGCGCTGGCTTTCAGCAGTTCATAGCCGGTGAAACCGCGCTACAGAACGCCAGTCGTCGAATTACCGACGAGGAGCGTGCGGATGCAGAGGCAAACGGCATCGAGTTCCTCGAACTCGAAGCCGTCCTCGACGGAATCGCGATCATGGCCCATCCTGATGGACCAGTCGACCGGTTGACCGTCGATCAGCTCCACCGGCTCTGGCGGCAGGATTCCGATGTAGAGCGGTGGAGTGATCTCGATTCCGAGTGGCCCGACAGGGAAATTTCGCTGTACGGCCGTGACTCGGCGTCGGGGACCTACGATTACTTCACCGAAGCAATCAACGATGAGCCGGGGAACATTCGCCGGGATTACAACGAGACGGCAGATACGAACGTCATCGTTCGAGGAGTCAGTGGAAACAGGGACGCCCTCGGCTTCGGGGGTGCAGGCTACTTTTACGAGAACGAGGACGACCTGAAGCTGATCGAGGTCGATGACGACAACGGCGGCGTCATCCCGACTGACGAAACGGTGGCCCGGGCGTTCGAGGACGACCCTGACGGACCCGCTTACACGCCGCTCTCGCGATCGATGTACATCTACGTCAACGTGAACGACCTTGAGCGCGATGTCGTCCGCGAGTTCGCACGGTTCTTTTTCCGGCGCGAGGACCCGGATAGTCCCGCGTGGACACAGCGGGTCGCACCACGGGTGAAGTTCTACCCGATCCCGGACTCACTCGTCGAACGTGAATCGGACCGACTCGAAGCAAAGATCGAGGAGGTACGCTGATGGCGGGCGCGGATTCCTACAGCGATAGCACGGAGCTCACGAACGCGGGGACAGCGAGCGAACAGCGCCGAAATACGTTCGTGAAGTGGGTGTTTTTCGCCTGTGCGTTCCTGTCAGTACTAACCACAGTTGGTATCATCGTCGTGTTGTTCCGCGGCGCATGGGCGTTCTTTTCGGATGTATCGATCGTGACGTTTTACACCGGTTCAGAGTGGTCGCCACAGCGTAACCCACCGAGTTACGGTGTGCTCTCGCTGGTCTACGGGACACTGCTGATTACGGTCGGATCGGCAATCGTCGCTCTACCGGTCGGGACGGCAACGGCGATCTACCTCAGCGAGTACGCGAGCGCTCGTGTTCGGTCGATTATCAAGCCGACACTCGAAGTGCTTGCTGGCGTCCCGACGATCGTCTACGGGTTCTTCGCCCTGTCCTTTATCACGCCGCTCATCCAGCGTGTCTTCCCACAGACCGGGACGTTTAACGCCGCCTCGGCGGCGATCGTCGTCGGAATCATGATCATCCCGATGGTCTCCTCGCTGTCGGAAGACGCGATGAGCGCGGTGCCGGACGAGTTGCGGAATGCGGGCTACGGCCTCGGCGCGACCAAATTCGAGGTCAGTACCGGAATCGTCGTCCCCTCCGCGATGTCGGGCATCCTCGCGTCGTATATCCTCGCGATCTCGCGGGCGATCGGCGAGACGATGGCGGTCGCGCTGGCGGCAGGGATCACGCCACAGATCACCGCGAACCCACTCGAACCGATCCAGACGATGACATCCTACATGGTTAACGTCGGGATGGGTGACGTCTCGGTGGGCTCGGTCGGCTATCAGAGCCTCTTTGCGGTCGGCATGACGCTGTTCGTGATGACGCTGGCGATGAACATGCTGAGTCTGGCGATCAAAGCGCGCTACAGGGAGGAGTATCAATGAGCGACAAACCACGAACTGACGGCGGAGTCGTCGACGATTTCCCACTCGACGGAGGCGAGCAAGTACAGCGCAAACGGCTGTACGGAAAGATCTTTGTCGGTCTCTGCCTGTCGGCGACGATGGTCGGTATCGTCGCCCTGATCGCGTTGATCGCAGACGTGATTTACGAGTCGTGGGGATGGGTGACCTGGGAGTTCCTGACGTACCCACCATCGCGGTTCGTCGAGAATTTCGATCCCGCGCTGTATGCCGATCCCGATACACGTCCGGCCGGTATCTACCCGGCGCTGATCGGTTCGATCTATCTGATCGCGATGACCGCGCTGTTTACCGTGTTCCTCGGTGTCGGTGCGGCAATCTATCTGGAAGAGTACGCCAGCGACAACTGGTTGACGACACTGATCAACGCCAACATCGCCAATCTCGCTGGCGTCCCCTCGATCGTCTACGGCCTGCTCGGACTGGCGATCTTCGTCCGGGCGCTCAACACCGGATCGAGCCTGCTCGCGGGTGCGCTAACGCTGACGTTGTTGATCCTGCCAATCGTGATCGTCTCCTCGCAGGAGGCGTTACGGGCAGTACCGGACTCCCTGCGGAACGCATCCTACGGCGTCGGCGCGACGCGCTGGCAGACGATCAGGAACGTGGTGCTTCCGAACGCCCTGCCGGGCATCATGACCGGGATGATCCTCTCGCTCTCCCGGGCGATCGGTGAGACGGCACCGCTGGTGCTGATCGGCGCGGCGACGGCGATGTTCGCGCCGCCGGACGGTCCACTCGGGGCGTTTGCCGCGATGCCTATGCAGATCTTCGACTGGGCCAAGCAGCCAGCAGCGGAGTTCCAGCACGTCGCCGCGGCGGGGATCGTTGTGCTGCTGACGGTGCTCTTGCTGATGAACGCGACGGCGATCTATATCCGTAACAAGTACGATACACCAACATAACCAATGAGCGACACATCACTCGGTACGACGACGGCGACGGAGATCGACACGGAAACTGACGAGGAAAGCGCCGATCGGAGTTTGGGCACCGAAACGGACGACGAGATGGAACCGTGGATCACCGACGTACGGAGCCCGATCCTCGAAGCCGAGGAGCTGGTCGTCCAGTACGGCGATATTCAGGCGCTACAACCGGTTTCGGTTGGCCTCCCGGAAAAGGAGGTCACGGCGATCATCGGTCCCTCTGGCTGTGGGAAGTCCACGTTCCTGCGCTGTATCAACCGGATGAACGATCTGGTCGACGCCGCCGACATCACCGGGAGCCTCCGGTTTCGTGGAAAGGACATCTACGACGACGATGTCGACCCCGTCGCGCTCCGGCGCAAGATCGGGATGGTGTTTCAAAAGCCCAACCCGTTCCCCAAGTCGATCTACGACAACGTCGCCTACGGCCTGCGCATCAAGGGCCAGACCGAGAACATGGACGAGGCCGTCGAGCAGGCACTGAAACGTGCTGCGCTGTGGGACGAAGTGAAAGACCAGCTCGACAAGAGCGGCCTCGACCTCTCCGGGGGCCAGCAGCAACGTCTCTGTATCGCCCGGGCGATCGCGCCGGACCCAGAAGTCATCCTCATGGACGAGCCTGCAAGCGCGCTCGATCCCGTCGCCACCTCTCAGATCGAGGACCTGATCGCCGAGCTATCGGAGGATTACACCGTCGTCGTTGTCACACACAACATGCAGCAGGCGGCGCGAATCTCCGACAAGACAGCAGTCTTCCTCACCGGCGGCCAGCTCGTGGAGTTCGACGACACGAATACGATCTTCGAGAATCCCAAACACCAGCGCGTCGAGGATTATATCACCGGGAAGTTCGGGTAGGCCAACATCTAACCCGCACCCGTTCGTTGTCGAGTGTATGGAGCGAGAGCCAGTCGAGCGTGTCGCCGACGACGACATCGATCTCTACGAGGTCTCATCCTGGGAGCCACGAACACGTCTAGATCGGCTGCTTGTCGGGGCGGAAGATCGGCTACGGACGTTCTACCGACTTCTCGTGTGGTTGGCCGCTGGACTCGCCCTCGCGTCAGTCATCGGCGTCTCCGCGCTCGTCCTCGTCGCCGAGTTCCAGTTTGGCAACCTCGATGCAGTCACCGACCCAGTGGTTACCGCACTCGTGGTTCTTTCGGTCGTCCCCGCACTGCTCATCGCCGCCTACATCTGGCACGTCGACGTGACGACGGGTGAACCCGCCTCATTGCTCGTCGTGACCTTCCTCCTCACGATGGTGCTCGCGGGTGCCGCGGCGCTGTTGAACGAACTCGGGAGTACGATTATCAACGTTGTCGGCGCAGCGACGCTCGGCGCGGAGGTCGTTGGGACGCCGATCATGCTCGTCCTGTTTTTCTTCCTCGTCGTCGGCCCCGTGGAGGAGACGGTAAAGCTCCTCGCGATCAGGCTGTATGCCTACCGGGATGATCGCTTCGACGCCGTGATCGACGGTGCGGTCTACGGGGCAGTCGCGGGCCTCGGTTTTGCGACGATTGAGAACGCGCTCTATATCACCCGGCCGCTCGAATCGGTGACGACAACGGCGGACGTGCTACAGACCGCTGGGGGGACGACGGCTGCCAGAACACTTGCGGGACCGGGCCACGTCATCTACTCCGCTCTGGCCGGGTTCTATCTCGGGCTGGCGAAGTTCAACCGGGACCATGCAGTCCCACTGGTTGCAAAAGGACTCCTGCTGGCAGCCGTTATCCACGCCACCTACAACACCGGGGCGAGCGTCGTACCGCCCTTGCTCGTCGGAACGCTCTCGTTGTCCTCGCTCTCGGCTGTCGTCATCTATGTGGTTACGTTCCAGATCGCCGCGGGGTACTTCCTGTACCTGAAGCTAAAACGATATCAGGACACATACCGGGCAGTCGGAGCGGGCCACCCCGATCGCGCTCCGATGCCCGAACTGGTCGAGTTCGACGGACCGACACACACTGCGCCGACATCGACTGGAGCGGTAGCAGTCACGTCACAGCGAACACCGTCCGACCCCCCAAGCGACTCGGCAACCGGCTCCGCCGAGGGACCGGGATCGACCGACACCGGGGATAGAGCCACTGGATCGCCCGAGGGCAAGTCTTTCGACAGCACTGAAAACGGGCAGGAGTCTGACTCGGTCGACGACTGGGAGTTCTAGTAGCCGTCGAGCATGCGTTCCGCGTACTTTGCGATAACGTCGACTTCGAGGTGGACGGGATCTCCAACCGACTTCTCGGAAAGCGTCGTCAGGTCGTACGTCGTCGGGATCACGGCGATGGTGACGGAGTCGTCCGTCCGATCTGCCACCGTGAGGCTGATCCCGTCGAGTGCAATCGAGCCTTTTTCGACTACGTACTGATCGAACTCCTCGGGAAGGGTAAACTCGAACTCCCAGTCCTCGCCAACCTGCCTGCTGTCACGGACTTCGGCGACACCGTCGACGTGTCCCTGCACGAAATGACCGTCGAGACGCGCGTCGGCCGCGAGGGCGCGTTCGAGATTGACGGCGTCGCCCACGTCGAGCGTTCCGAGATACGTCTTCTCGATGGTTTCGGCGGCAAGGAACGTCTCGAACCAGTCGTCACCGTACTCCTCGATCGTTAGGCAGGCCCCGCTGACGCTGATACTCTGCCCGTGTGCCAGATTCTCGGTGACTACTTCGCCCGCGATACGGAGTCGAAGACCGTCGTCAGTCTCGGTCCGGGCGGCAATCTCGCCCGTCTCCTCTACGATACCGGTGAACATACGCTCCCATTGGGATGGGCACGACGAAAGGATTCCGGGTTCGTCGTCCACAGCCATCGGTTTCCGACGAGAACATTAACTGATGAGCGAAGCGAGGAGGGAATGGCCTTGTCGACCTTCGCAGAACCTGCGGTTTTGCTTAGTCCCGACGAATCACTGACTATTACTATCTGGGGGAAGTAAATACTGTAAACAGTACCTATTCCATGAGTTCAACATATCTCGCTCTGACTGGTGGTGTACAATGAACCCGAACCGTATCGATTTCCTCGTCGACATGGCCTACGGGCTCCTCTTGCTGGCGGCGATCGCTATTATTGTGCTCGTGGGCACAGAGACGGGCGTCGCGTTCGGTCTCGGTATCATCGCCTCGTATGTCATCCACGTCGTCTGGAAGATGGGTCGATTCGATCCGGACTGGATGACCAGACAGGTTCAAGAAGAGGTCGAACAGAAGGTCTCCGAGCGCGTCGAAAAACAGGTCGAAGAAGAGGTCGACGACGTCCGGAACCAGATCGACGAGGTGAACCAGCGTGTCGATCGTCGGCCGCGCGAGGAAGACGTCCAGCACGCAGTCGGCGAGCAGGTCGGTGAGACCGTCGAAAAGACAGTTGAAGAAACAGTCGGCGAGAAAGTGGATGAGACCGTCGAGCAGAAGGTCGAGGAGACGACCGAAAAGAAGGTCGAGGAGACAGTCGAGGAAACGGTCGAGCAGAAGGTTGAGCAGACAGCCGACGAGAAGGTCGAAGATACGGTCGACAAGAAAGTCGAACAAAAGGTCGAGGAAACAGTCGACGAGAAGGTCGAAGAAACCGTCGAGCAGAAAGTCGAAGAGACCGCAGACGAGAAGGTCAAAGCGACGGTCGAGCAGAAAGTCGAAGAGACAGCTGAAGAAACGGCCGAAGAGAAAGTCGAGGATACAGTCGAAAAGAAAGTCGAAGAGAAAGTCGAGGAGAAGGTTGAGGAAACGGTCGAAAAGAAAGTCGAAGAAACGTCAGAAGACAACTGATTCGGGGATCGCTGAGAGCCTCGACCACCGCGGACAGGCCCCCCTCGAAACACATTGATTCGAGTCGCCTCCTAGTTCTACGGTAGCGCCTCGATGCGGAACTGATATTCCGGGTAGGCCTGATCGAGGTTTGCGGGCGATTCTTCACGCGTATGTGTCTGACAGAGATACGCGACGGCCTCGACTGCGCCCTGCCCTGTTTCTTCCTGATAGCGCTCGACGACGATAAATGAGGGGTCCGCGGCACAGCCACGCCGGTGACACTCCTTCGGAAGCGATTCGTCTTCCCAGAGCGGTTCCGTTTCGTCGCCGCGTTCCAGGGCTTCCCTGAGTTCGCGCTGTCGTTGGCGTTTCTCCGCGTTGTGGGCCTGTTTGTCCCGTCCTTTTTTGTCGTCGGCCATACGTCGAGTGACGAGTGAGACAGTCATAATCATGGGGTTGTACCAGGAACTGACACCCCCCGATTCAGCCAGAACGAGTTCCACGACAATCATCTCCGAGTGGTATTTTGTCGTATTCTCCCGTCCTAGAACACGTACTTGTCCAGATGCCAATCTGCAGGAACCCAGTCTCAAATAGCGGCTTCCAGTTCCTGAAAGCAGCCGAAACGAGTGATTGAAAAGAAAATCTTTTCATAGAACGACTCTGAAGTTCGAAGTAACCACTGGTGTCAGTTAGTGCCACGAATGGAAACCGCAGACATCGATACCGACCTGAGTCTCTTCAAATACGACAACCTCGAACAGTTGCCCGAACGGTATCGGGAACTGGACGAATCCGAGCGCACGGAGCGGATTGAGGCCGCGCTGGCCGAACTGGGCGACGATGTCGTGATCCTCGGCCACAACTACCAGCGCCGAGAGATTGTCGAACACGCCGACTTCATCGGTGATTCCTTCCAGCTCTCGAAGGAAGCCGCGAACGCGGATGCCGAGTACGTAATCTTCGGCGGCGTCACGTTCATGGCCGAGAGTGCGGACATCATCACCGACGACGATCAAACCGTTATCCTTCCGAGCATGGAGGCGTCCTGTCCGATGGCCGGGATGGCAGAAGCCCTGCAGGTCGACGCCGCGTGGGCCGAGATCACGGCGGCCGCGCCCGACGAGGAGATCATCCCGATCACGTACATGAACTCCTACGCAGACCTGAAGGCGTTTACCGCGGAGCACGGCGGCGCGATCTGTACGTCCTCGAACGCCCATCTCGTTTTCGAGTGGGCGCTCGAAAAGGGCGACAAGGTCCTGTTCCTGCCCGACAAACACCTCGGCGAGAACACGGCCCATCGACTCGGCCTCGAAGACGAGACTGCCGACTGGGATCCGTGGGATCCCGAGGGGAAAGACGCCGAGGAGGTTGCCGAAAGCGATATTATCCTCTGGGATGGGTACTGCCAGGTGCACGAGCGGTTCCGCGAGAGTCATATCGATCAGATGCGCGAGGACCATCCCGAGGCAAACGTCGTGGTCCATCCCGAGTGTCGCCGCGAAGTCGTCGAAGCCGCGGATGTCGTCGGTTCGACGAGCACGATCTGTGAGGTCGTCGAAGAGGCCGATCCCGGCGACACCTGGGCGATCGGGACCGAGATTCATCTGGCGAACCACCTCGATCGCTGGTATCCAGAGGTGAACGTCCTGCCGCTGTGTGGCGACGCCTGCATGGACTGTAACGCGATGCGCCAGATCGACCCGAACTACCTCACTTGGGTGCTCGAAGAGCTGGTCGCGGGCAGGGAACGCAACGTCATCGAGGTCACAGAGCGTGAAAAGGAGCTCGCCGAAATCGCGATGAACCGAATGCTGGAGCTGCAGGGGTGAACGATGACGGACTACATCACTGCGGACGTGCTCGTCGTCGGCACCGGCATTGCGGGCTGTGCCGCCGCGCTCGCGGCTGCACGCGAGGGAAGCGACGTGCTGGTCGCGACGAAAGCCGAACGCCCCGAGGACGCCAGCACCGACTGGGCACAGGGCGGTATCGCCGTCTCACGGGACGATCCCGAGGGGTTCAAACGCGATATTCTGGCGGCAAGCAGTAACACCGCAGATCCCGACGCCGTCGACGTTCTCGTCGAGAACGCAAACGACGCCGTCGAGGACGTCCTGCTGGAAACACTTGGAATCGAGTTCGACACGGCTGGCGGAGAGTTCGATTCGCCGGGCTGGGACTACGGCCGCGAAGCGGCCCATTCCGAGAACCGAATCCTGCACGTCAACGCCGAAACGGGGACTCACATCCTCCGACCCCTTCTATCCTATCTCGACGACCACGACCGCGTACAGATCTTGGAAGACACTGCCGCGCTCGAACTGATTACTCACGAAGGGCGCGTCCACGGCGTTCAGCTGGATCGGACGCCAGACGGGGAGCGTTCACGGACTGGCTATCCGGTCTTCGCCGGATCGACCGTCCTCGCGACTGGTGGAATCGGCTCACTGTATCCACGCTCGACGAACCCCACCGGCTCGACCGGCGACGGTATCGGGATGGCCGCGCTTGCAGGCGCTGAAATCGCGGATATGGAGTACGTGCAGTTCCACCCGACCGCACTCGATGAGACGTCAGCAGATGTCGCAGAGGCCGCGGACAGCGACGCGATGGAGACGGTCCTGATCAGCGAGGCCGTCCGCGGGGAGGGTGCACACCTCCTGAACGGAAACGGCGAGCGCTTCATGCCCGCGATCCACGAGGACGCCGAACTCGCCCCGCGTGACGTGGTAGCGCGCGCGGTCGCTCGGGGGCGCGACGAGACCGGCGAGGTCCGACTCGACGTCTCGACCTTCGATTTCGCCGCGCAGTTTCCCGACCTCGCCGAGCGCTGTGAACGGCGCGGTGTCGACCCGGCAGACGGGATTCCGGTTGCGCCCTGCGAGCACTTCCTCTGTGGCGGCATCGCCGTCGACGACCGCGGGCGAGCCAGCCTCGACCGCCTGTTCGCTGTCGGCGAGTGTGCCCGGACCGGCGTCCACGGCGCAAACCGGCTGGCCTCGACGAGCCTGCTGGAAGGGCTGGTCTGGGGGCTCCGGGCCGGCGAGACGGCGGTCGGCAACGAGCCGGAGCCGATCGAGGCCGCGGACCTGCTCGATAGCGATCCCGACCTCCCACCGCGTTTCGCCGCCGAGAAGTTCACCCGCCTGCACCGCGTGATGGGCGAGCACGTCGGCCTGCGGCGCGACTCAGACGGTCTCGCCCGCGCCGCTGCCGTCCTCCGACGGCTCAAGGGTGAGGTCGACGCCTACGTCAGGACCCGGACGGCCAGAGACCTCTACGAACTCCGACATGCGAGCGTTACTGCCCTGTTGATCGCGCGCGCCGCTGCGGAAAACGAGCGCTCCGTGGGCTGTCACTACCTCGTCGACGAGCCAACTGAATCAACTGCGACGCCGGCGGACGACTGATGATCACCGACTCACAGATCGAAGACTGGCTGCGGGAGGACCTGGGCCATCACGACGTAACGAACGAGGTGCCCGGCGAGACGTCCGGCCGCCTCGTCGCGAAAGAGGCGGGTGTCGTCGCTGGACTCGACGCCGCCCGCGCGGTCTTCGCGTATCTCGGCGTCGACGTGACCGAAGCGCTGGCGGACGGTGACCGCGTCGAGCCAGGTGATCAGGTCCTCTCCGTCGAAGGACCCGCCCGCGACGTCCTGCGCGGCGAGCGCGTCGCCGTGAACATTACGGGCCATGCCTCGGGCATCGCCACGAAGACGCGCCAGACGGTCGAGCGTGTGGAGGCCGCGGTCGGGGCGGAAACGTCTCCGGAGGTCGCGGCGACCCGCAAAACGACGCCGGGCCTCCGCGGGATCGAAAAGCGCGCAGTAGTCGCGGGCGGCGGCGACACCCACCGCCTCGATCTCTCGCATATGGTGATGGTCAAGGACAATCAGATCGCGGAGCTGGGGCTTGAACAGGCAATCGAGCGCTTCGACGAGCGGACCTCATTCGCCACGAAGCTCGATGTCGAGGTCGAGCACGTCGAAGACGCCCCGCGGGCCGCGAAAGCCGGAGCCGATATCGTCCTGCTGGACAACATGAGTCCCGCCGAGACCAGCGAAGCCGTCAACCTGCTGGCAGAGTACGACGGCGTCCTCGCCGAGGCGTCGGGCGGCATCGGCGTCGATGACGTTCCGGCGTACGCGACAACCGGCGTCGATATCATCTCGATGGGCGCGTTGACTCACAGCGCGCCCGCGCTCGATCTATCCTTCCGGACGGGAGTGTGATCGTTCCCCCGACACCAGCCGTTTATATATGATCGGGCGGCCAGCCCCGCCATGCGATTCGAAGCCTTCCGGTCGGATGACCGGGCAATCGAGGGCTTGCCAATCAGACTCGTCATCGCAATCGTCGTGGGTGTGGCGAGTCTGTCAATCATGATGTCTATGCTCTCGGGGGTCGGGACGCTCGGAACGACCGAACTCGACGTAGAGTCCGACGAGGAGGTGATCGGGACGGGGTACAACTCGGTCGACCTGACGGTGATCGACGATCAGGGCGACCCGGTCGAGGGCGCGACAGTGATCGTCTCCAGCGGGACCGCGAGCATCGATGGGGTTGTAAACGAGGAGTCGGACGCTGACGGCGAGGCGACAGTAGAGATCCGGCCCGAACTCAGGGACAATCAGGACAAAGGGACGCTGGATATCGACATCAATCCGCCAGCAGGAACCGAGTACGAGGACCAGCGCGAGAATACGGAGCTACTGGTGATCGACGACTAGACGCCGTCCCAGTCGATCCACTCGCGCTCCCAGCCGTGACGCGACTGAGCGGCGCGCTCTGCGTGCTCGCGGTCCTCGCGGGCGGTGCGGTTGCGCTCGATGGCGTCGGCCTGTTCGCCCTCGACGAGCAGCGGCGCAAACGCCACCGTACCGTGTTCTTCGACGTCACCACCGCTCTCGACGACGGTGAGCCGCTGGGTACCGTTACCCTGCGGCAAGACGAGTTTCCCCTCGGGAGCGAGCTGATCCAGCAGGGCTGGTGGCGGTCGCACCGCCGCGGCTTCCAGCAGAATCCGATCGTAAGGCGCGTACTCCGGGAAGCCATCAGCACCGTCACGGCAGTCGACCAGCACCTCATCGTGACCCGCAGCGGCGAGATTTTCGCGGGCAGCGTAGACCAGTGAGCGGGTGATATCGATCGCGTGCACGTTCCGTGCGTCGACAATCTCAGCGAGAACAGCGGCTGTATAACCGACGCCGACGCCGACGACCAGCACCGAGTGCTCCGGCCTGACATCGACCAGTTCGAGTAGTCTGGCCGCTTCGCTCGGCGAGAGGACGCGTGTGCCGTGCTCCTGATGGGAGATATCGGCGTAGGCGGCCCGGTCGGCGTCGACGAACTCGTGGCGCGGGACTTCCCGCATCGCGAGCCCCACCTGTTCGCTCCGGACGACGGCCTTGGCCTCGTGTTCGAGGCTATCGACCATGTCGTCTCGGAGTACCGCCGGTTCCATGTCTTCGGGTTCGTCCCGAAAGGTAATCAATCGCGCGGCTGGCGGACGGGGTTGTCCGGTGTCGAGTCAGCCGCGCATCTGTACGAACCGGACCCCACCGTGGGATTCCGTGGCGAGACTGCCATCCGCTCGCTTGTCGAACCGTTCGAGCAGCTGCTGTCGTCGACCGATCGGGGCGAGGATTCGGCCACCAGCCGCGACCTGTTCGGCAACTGGTCCGGGGAGTTCTGGTGCCGCACAGGTCAGATACGCACGGTCGTACGGGGCGTGTTCCGGCCAGCCATCCCAGCCATCGCCGACGCGGATCGAGACGTCACCGTACCCGAGGTCGGAGAGCGTGTCCGCAGCACGCTCGCCGAGGCGCTCGCTGTACTCTACGGAGTACACGTTCTCTGGACCGACAATTTCAGCGGTGACCGCGGCATGATAGCCACAGCCAGTGCCGATTTCGAGGACGGCATTCCCGGCTTCGGCAGCGAGCAACTCGGTCATCATCCCGACCATGTGTGGGGCGCTAATCGTCTGATCGTCGCCGATCGGGAGCGGGCGGTCCTCGTAGGCGGCATCACGTTTGGGGGAGGGGACGAACTCGTGGCGGGGGACCGAACGAAGCGCGTCGATAGTCGCCCTATCACTGATTCGGCCGCTCTCTACGAGACGGTCGACCATCCGGTCCCGCCGGTCCGCAAACGAGCCCCCGGACATCGGCTACCAGGCCGACCAGGCAGTCGAGGACTCGTCGCGAACGTATAGCCGTTTGACGTCCTTTGCGACCGCCGTATCGCGGTCGTGATCCAGTTTGTCGAACTTGTATCCGGTCGCGTCGTCCCGGACGACGATCCCCTCGATCGTGAACTCCTCACCGGCGAGTTCGTCGGTCGCGCCGACGGTGAACTCGTAGTCTCCCGGCACCTGCAGGGTGACGCTTCTGGTCTCCTCACGACGACCGTCTTTCGGGTGAATTGTCGTGTTGACTCCGACATTCCCGACCGCACGGGTCCAGATCGTGCTGACCTCCTCGGCGCTCGCTTCGTCGACGCGTTTGTCGCCGTCGAGTTCGAGGCTGGTGATCCGGACGGTCATAATCGCCTCGGGCGTATCGAGGACGAACTCTTCGCCGGTTGCAAGCGTTTCGTCAGCTGGCGGTTCTGCCGTCGCTGAGAACGAGTCACCCTCCTGAGAGACGACGACATCGCGCTCGACCGTCCGATCTTCTTCGATACGAACCTTGTGGACGTGGCTGCACTCCGTACAGCGAACGGTCGCCTGTCCCCCCGGTTTGAGAACCTCGTGGACTGTCTCCGCATCTGGCGAACAGGACGGACAGCGCGTCCCGATCCGCTCCGTTGTCTCACTCATACCGGCCATCTACCGTCCGAGCAGATAAAAGGAGTCGGTCATGGAAACGTCAGGCCGTCGCCACTGGCACGGTGGCAAGCTTCCCCGATCCGATAGCACTTATACGTCCGGCCGGTCTGTGCCCGAGTATGGCACGACAGGACTACCAACAACAGCTGGAGTCCCTCCGTGAGGACGTTCTCTACATGAGCGAACTCGTTCTCGAACGGCTACGGATGAGCTTCGACGCCCTCGAACAGAAAGACGAGGGGCTAGCGGAGGAAGTGATTCAGGGCGACCACGAAATCAACCAGTTGTATCTCGACCTCGAACAGGACTGTATCGATATTCTGGCGCTCCAGCAGCCCGTCGCCGGTGATCTTCGATTTATCGCCTCGACGTTCAAGATCATCACCGATCTGGAACGGGTTGGTGATCTCGCTACAAACCTCGCCGAGTACTCCCGCAACGCCGAACAGGACCTCTATCCCGAAGTCGACGTGCAGGGACTGGGCGATCTAACCCACGAGATGGTCGAGGACGCGATGGACGCGTATGCGACCGACGACCCGGACGCGTGTCGTGAGATTTCGCGCCGCGACGACGACATCGACGCACTCTGCGAAGAAGCAAGCCAGACGGTCGTTCGTGACCTGCTCGAACGGGAGTTCGACGAGAAATCAAGTGAGGATATCGAGACTCTGATGAACGACGTGTCACGGCTCCTCTTGACGATTCGAGATCTCGAACGCGTCGGCGACCACGCAGTCAACATCTCCGCGCGAACCCTGTATATGATCGAGAGCAACGACGAGCTGATCTACTGACCGTCGTATCGCCAGGTTTTGCCGCCCCAGCGAGGCTCGACGACGCCAGGCAGATCTCCAAGCCGTTCTGACACCATTGCCCACCACTGTTCTGCCTCGTCGTACCCCGCAGAGTGCGCCGGATACACCTGTTCGATCAGTTCGGCTTCCTCGATTTCGCGAGTGTCTCGGAGCCGGTCGAACGTGGCGCGAATCGCATCGCGCCGCCAGTCCCGCATCATCCCGCTGATTCCGGGGACGTCCATATCGTCAAGCAGTGCGGAGACGTGTTCGTCAACCGGCCGACCCGTTCCGTTATCCTCTCCGACAAACGTTGCGCGAGGCTGGTACCAGACAGTCAGCGGCGGCTCTTCGCGTACCTTTTTGCGGTCCAGCTGACCGGTGCGACACAGCGCGTCGAGTTTGCTCCGGGCCTCATACTCGGTGCAGGACAGGATATCGGCAATTTCCGTCGCCGTCTTCGGCTCCGCTCCCTCGAACCGTTCGACGACGGTGTCGTCGGGGATCTCCTCGACGAACTGCCCCCAACTCCTGTCGTCGTGGTTACTCATATACGCAGGATTTGTACCGAACACCCATTATTTTTTGTATCGGTCCACGAGTTGATATATTCTCTCAGCACGAATCTCTTTTCGCCGATGTCTCCTCGTCGACGAGCCGATGAGCGTACCAGACCGTCGAGAAGTCCTGGGGGCTTGGTAGTGCACAGGCGAGCCACGCGACGGCGGCGGCGATCACGTACGGACTCTCGGTCGCGAGCGGATCCGAAACGATGCCAACGGCGACCAGTACGAACGGGATCGTCAGTGTGAGCGGCATCAGGGCAGCAACACGGAGTCCGGCCACTGATGTTCCATCGGAGAGCTGCGGCGTTACCGACGCCCATGTGCCGAGGACCCCCGCTCTGAGTCGGCCGATCCCCTTGCGCCCACCGAGCCAGTCGATCCGATACTCGATTCCGAACGCCCGCAGGGCAAGCGCGTGTGTGTACTCGTGCACGACAGTCCCCAGACAGAGCGTTAGCAGGAGTACACCGGACACTCCGGCGATGGTAAATGGATCCATACTACCTGTACCAGTAGCTATGGTAAGATCGCTTTAATCTGTTGTTTCTGGCGCTCTTCCTCGGCATTTCGACCAATCAGCGAACAGTACACTCCCCATCGAAGACCAATCAGTACGACATCACGAGCGCCGGGCGGCTGCCTCTATCCGCGTTCACCGACTGCTCAGTAACGGCAGGTTACGCTGGACAGTCCGCCGGAACTGACCGGAGATTCCCAGCAATGTGGTGAAATACAGACCCGCCCCGAAGGCGACGACGGCGGGAACGGCAACGAGGTTCCCGACCGCTGCCGCCTCGACGAGGCCGAGAACGAGCCAGACGCCACCGCCCATCAGTCCGGCCGACACCCACTGACGTCCAATCTCCCGGATCGGCGTTCGGAACGCGAGCACGTCAGTAAGCGCGGCGTACGCAAGGACGAGACCGATTCCAGCGGAGAGTGCCGTGGCGATGGCCGCACCCCTCCACCCGATCTGCCAGACCAGCACGACGTTCAGGACGGCATTGACTGTGATGAACGCGAGATTGATCCGAAAGGCGAGGTCGGGGCGGTCGACCGCATTCAGCGCGGTCAGTAGCTGTTTTTGATAGCCGTACAGTAGCGTCGCGACCAACAACAGCCCCAGCACTGCTGTCCCCTGCACGAACTCGGGGCCGTAGATGGCGAGCAGTCGATCGCCGACCAGCAGTCCGCCGACCAGCCCCGGAACGACGATCAGGCCGCCGTAGGCGAGACTGTCCTCGACCAGCTGGCTTGCGGTCGCGTCCTCGCCGTCCGCGGTCGCACGGCTGATCTCGGGAAAAAGCGTGTCGCTCACCGCCGTCCCGAACAGGTCGAGGAACTTCGCGATCGACCAGGCGACGGCGTAGACGCCGACCAGCGCCGTGGGGACGAACGCGCCGAGCACCAGTATGTCGACGTCGTTGAACGACCGCGATTTGAGCCCACCAAGCCAGGCGTACTTCGCGTACTCGTAGAGGCTCCGGAAGTGTCGTTTTCGTGGACGTTCCAGCGATGTCGAGACGTACAACAGGCCGAGCACGCCGATCAGGACGCCGCCGACACCGTAGCCAACAAGCAGTCCGGCGAGCGAAAAACCCGCAATCACAAGTCCGATCTGGACGAGCGTCGCGACGCCGATCCGGACCGGTGCGAGCAGCCCCGCGAGGTGGACTTTCCGTTCACCTTCGAGCACCGCCAGCACGAGCTTGTAGAACAGTTTGATCGCCAGTAACGCGAGGACGAACCAGACCACGGAGACGGCGACGTAGGCGTCGAACTCCCCAACATAGTCAGCGAGATACCCTCGACCAAGTAGTAGCAGGACCGAGACGAGCCCGCCAATCGCCAGCGTCGAGAGAACCCCGGCGGCGACGTACGCACCCTGCTCGTCGCCCTCGCTGACGCGCTTGGTCACAGCAGTGCCGACGCCCATCGAACCGCCGAGTTTGAGCCACCCGACGAGGGCGATGACCAGCGCGTACAACCCGAGCACCTCTGCGCCCAGCACACGCGCGAAGTAGATCGTTCCCAGAAAGCCGAGCGCGGAGCTTGTGAGCTTCGAGAGGAAGACGACGATCGAGGTCTGGCCGATCCGCATCTGTCGGCCTATCGGACGAATCGGCTATGCCGTTTTCGGTCGCCGGACGGACGGAACAGACTGATAGGGGTCCGTCCAAAACGGTCGGGTACTCGATGGGTCCCGATCTCTCGCACGTCACCGCGTTCACCGGACACGTCAGTAGTGGCGCACCACAGCCCAGATCGTTCTACGCACTCGATCCCCCAGGGGAACACTACTACCTGTTCCGGCCGACGCGCGCGGCGTTCCGGACGGTTGCGGGGATGATCGCCGGTAAGGGACTGAAGCGACGGCTCGGTGGCTACACGCTACGCGTCTGTGGGATCGTTCCCCCACTGGCACGACTGGTGCCAATGATTTCGGCGCGTTCGATCACGATAGCGTCGGATGTCGACGTTGACGTCGCTGTCTTCAGCAACCGGACGCGGCTGGTCGATCTCGACGAGCGAATCGTGTACACGATTCCGGCAGGAGACCCGAGCAGAGTCGTCGACGAGGCGCGCGCTCGCGAGGGACTTCCGACCGGGATCAACGCGCCGGAACTCTACGAGTACGATCTGGACTACCCCTACCTCGCCGAGCAGTTCGTCACCGGTCATCATCCCCGCTCACCGGTCGAGGGCTGGCCGTTCCTGCTCGACGCCCTCGAACAGCTTACCCATCTCTACCGGATAGATCCCGAGCCGGTGACGGTTTCCGGAATCGTTGAGGACGCGAGGTCGATACTTGATGAGCGGGGGCTGCTCCCCAAGGCACCGTTCAGCCAGGCGTTCGCCCTCCTTACGGAACTCGACCTCCCCGAGACTCTGTTCCGTGCGCGGGCACACCGGGACCTCCACACCCGAAACGTGCTCGTCGACGGTGAGCGAGTCTACATCGTCGACTGGGAGAGCGCTGGCCGGGATCTGGTCATTCGCGACCTCTTTCGTCCCTTCACGATCGCCCACTACGACACCCGCGACCCGACAGCAGTCATCCAGTTGTGTACGTTCGAGGGGGAGGGAGGAAGAATCGTCGACGACTACCTGAAGGGTATGGGAGAGTACGCGATGCCGGATCCAGGCCGGTACTCCGGCCTGCCGCTACTGTACCTGCTGCACTCGCTTGCCGAAAAGGAGCGAAGTGAGTTCTGGGACAGCAAACGGGAGCTACTGGCTGCGGTAGTCGATCGGCTCGACTGAGCAGTCACGTCGGCCAATCGTTTCTCGACCTCATTCCTCAACAACTGCCTCGTATACTCCCAATACCTCCGCACTCATCTCCCCCCACGTCATCAGTGCGTCGGGATGGGGCGTCAACTCGACTGCCTCCCGGACCGCGCCCGCGACTAACCCCGCGTCGACATCCTCGACGCCGACACAGCCCGAAAATTCGGTCCACTCCGACAGCGCGGTCGCGTCCCGGACGACGCAGGGCGTCCCCGCAGCCAGCGACTCGCCAACTGTCAGTCCGTAGCACTCGTATTCGGAGAGGAAGACGTGGGCTGCTGCACCGGCATAGAGCCCGGGCAAGCGATCCTCCGGAACGTAGCCGAGGAACTCGACGCGGTCGTCGACGCCGCGTGCCGCGGCGTGGGCTTCGAGCTCTGCACGGAACTCACCGCTCCCTGCGATGATCAGGTCGTACTCCGGAAGTTTGGCGAGCGCGTCGATGATATGCTGGACCCCCTTGTACTCGACCAGCCGACCGACTGAGAGCAGGTACGGTCGCTCGCGCCCCTCGGGCTCCGCAGCGACGAACCGATCGATATCGATGCCATTCGGAACAACCCGTGCGTCACAGCCAAAGTCGTCGCGGAGACAGTCGCGCTCCCACTCGCTGACTGCGATTGTGGCGTCGGCGCTGCGGAGCGCGCGGCCGCCGATGGGTGCATACAGCCGGTGGAGCAACTTTAGCAGGTCGGACGATCCGCGACCCGCGTAATGGGGCGTCACGACCAGCGGCGTCGAACGTGCGCCGAGCGCGGCAAAGAGGAGTGGAAACGAGTGATAGCCGTGAGCGTGGACGACATCAGCATCGGAGCGATAGACTGCACGGGCGATGTGCGGCGAGACGTAGTACGCCTCTCCCGGTGCGACGGCGGGATAGCGGCGGACTCGAATCGCACCGTCCTGGGTCTCGCGGTCGTAGCTGCCGTCCCAGTCGGTCGCGTGGACGGTAACGTCATGACCCTCGCCCGCGAGCCAGCGGGCCAGTTCAGCGACGTGTCGCTCGATCCCGCCGAGGTCCGGGGGGTACCGATGAGTGACCAGATCCACCCTCATCGGAGTTCCTCCAGTATCGCCCACAGGTAGCCGAGACCGAC
>LKMJ01001199.1_pt1 | contig 22405 bp, 19 predicted proteins | sample 643391 | NCBI WGS metagenome assembly LKMJ01 (sample SAMN04112250, study PRJNA286221) | soda lake metagenome | biome: soda lake; feature: Kulunda Steppe; material: water; isolation source: sample PL-Br10 brine of Picturesque Lake | place: Russia: Kulunda steppe | collected 2010-07
ATAGATTTTCTGGTATAATGATTGCTGGTTAAATAATCTCCTTTATTGTCTCCTATGTTAATAAGTTAAATCCCTATTTTTCTTAAGCTATCACCCCCAAAATTTATCTGCTTATCTTTGTTTCCTGTCATAATTTAAAAGTTAGTTTCCTACAACAAAATCTAATCCTGCTGCTTCATTTTACCACCAGCTCCACCTCTTCAAAATTTTTCCCATCAAAAAGTCCTCTGGCGGTCAGCTTCAATTCCGGAATGACAGGCAGAGCTAAAAATGACAGGGTCATAAAAGCTCCAGGATTATCCTCTCCCAACTGGGCAGCGGCCCGGCGGAGCTCCTGCTGGCTAAGAGCAACCTCCTCCAGGGAAAGCTCGGCCATCAAACCGGCAATCGGCAGAGGCAGCTTAGCTTTGACTTCACCGGATTCAACCACCAGCTGCCCTCCCTGACTATCCTTGAGAGCCTGAAAAGCTACCAGCAGATCTTCAGGAGTTTTACCGGCAGCAATCAGATTGTGGGAATCATGGGCCACCGAACTGGCCAGGGCTCCGCTTCTCAGCTTAAAGCCCTTCACCAGGCCCAGCCCGATCTTCCCGCTGGCCCGATGACGTTCCACCACAGCCAGTAGCAGGGTCCCGGTTCTTTTGAGGAAATCAGCCTGACTTTCGCCCTCCAGCCGGTAAACAAACTGCTGGCCGGTAATAATCTGATCCTCCTTCAGGGTTATCACGCGGTATTTTCTGCCGGTGGGCAGCCTGAAATTTTCTGGCTTCAGCTCAGGGAGATTGACTGTACTGGTAATCTTTGCTTCCAGCCCATCATCCGGTTCAGAAACAGCCAGCGGTTCAAGCCAGCTGCCCTCCCGATAGAGCAGCCTGCCATCCTTGAAGACCATCTCAATGCTGACCTTTTCCAGGTCATTGAGCACCAGAAGATCAGCCTTTCTCCCGGGAGCAATAGCACCTAGGTCCCCGAAGCCCAGAGCCCGGGCAGCATTCAAGGTTGCCAGCCGGTAGGCCAGCAGGGGAGACATCCCGTTGGCAATAGCCAGCTTAACAGCATAATCCAGCTGCCCCTCCTGCAGCAGATCTTCCGGCTCACGATCATCGGTGGCAAAGAGAAAACGATCATTATTTTCCGGTCTGACCGCCGGCAGCAGGGCCTCGAGATCCCGGGTTACCGAACCCTGCCTGATCATGATATACATGCCCAGGGCAGACTTCTCCAAAGCCTCGGCTGCTGTGGTGCACTCATGATCGGCCTGAATTCCGGCCAGCAGATAGGCATTTAGCTCTTTACCGCTGACCCCGGGGGCATGACCATCAATAAATCTGTTACGAGCCAGTTCCAGCTTGGCCAGCATATTTTTATCTCCCGCTATAACTGCAGGGTAATCCATTACCTCTCCCAGGCCAAAAACCCCCGGCTCTTCCAGCAGCTCTGCCAGATCCTCAGCTTCCAGACGGGCTCCCGATGATTCCAGGGAGGTGGCCGGAACACAGGAGGGCAGCATCAGGTGGAAATTCCAGGCTAGCCTCCGGCCCCTGTTGAGAAGGTATCTGATGCCAGTCAGCCCGGCCACATTGGCAATCTCATGGGGATCAGCCACCACTGTAGTCGTACCCCTGCTGAGAGCCAGCCGGGCCAGTTCATCGACCCGGACCATGGCACTCTCCAGATGGAGATGACCATCAATAAAACCCGGCACTAAATAGCGGCCGGCCAGATCAATCTCCTGCTCACCCTGATAATTTCCGGGACCTATTATTATTCCCTCACTGATTGCCAGATCATCCGAGTAAACCCGGCAGTTAAAAACATCAAGGATACGGCAGTTTTTTAAAACCAGATCAGCTTTTTTATCTCCCCGGACCCGGTCCAGCAGGATACCAACAGCCATTACTTTCCACCCGGTCTCTTAAGGTTGAGGGCAGCAAAGTTGCATCTGGTCACGCAGAGCCCGCAGCCGGCACATTTTTCAGTGTCTATAACCACATAATCCTCGCTCTCATCAAGCTCTATGGCATCATAAACACAGCTTTTAATACAGAGCATACAGGTTGTGCAGTTTTCCTCGATGACCTCGGGAGGAATGGTGGCAAATTGGCTCTCGCCTGGCATTTCCTCCAGCGCCAGGCCCCTGATTTCTTCCAGGGTGGAATAGCCCTGTTCTGCCATAAACTCCTTAATTTCCTCAACCAGTTTGCCATAAAATTCCGGTCCCTTGAGAATGGGAGCGGTGCAGACCTGAACTGCCTGAGCGCCAATCATCAGCATCTTGACCGCATCAATCCCCCGACTGATGCCGCCGACTCCGATAACCGGAATATCAACACTGGTCACCGCCTCGTATACTGACCGCAAAGCCAGGGGAAAGATAGCCGGGCCGGAAAGCCAGCCATATCCTTTTTCACTGCCCATCAGCGGTCTGCCGTCTTCTACATCAAAATCCAGAGTGGGGCCAAAAGAGTTGATTAAAACCAGGCCATCAGCCCCGGCCTCTTCGGCAGCCCGGGCAAAGGCAGGGATATCTATCTGTGGACTGAGCTTGACCAGTACCGGAAGCTCAGCCCCGGCTTTGGCAGCCCTGATGCTCTCCACCACAGGAGTGGGGTCATCACCGAGATAATGGGTGGAAAGTTCAAGGGCATCAGCATAGGGAGCCACCTTCTCCGCCAGTTCTCTAATTGCTTCTGCTGAATAACCCAGGCCCACAATAACGGGAAGTCCCAGCTCGGCAATGGCAGGATACTCCTTTGTCAGCCAGTGCTCCGGACCCATCTCGGACCAGAGTTCGGTATTGAGAAAACCACCGCGAATCTCTGCCATATTGGGCCGGGGCACCTGAGCTGCTTCCCTGGAAATCGTCTTGGTGACAAGAGCTCCAGCTCCCCCTTCAGCCGCCCGGCGGGCAGCCTCAGCATCCTTGACCGGGGGACCTGCAGCCGGCATCACAGGATTTTTCAGCTTCATTCCCAGAAAATCCAGGCTGAGATCAACCATCTCTATCACATCCTTTCACATCTTTCACTCTTATTGTACTTGACCATAAATCCTATTTTTCCTGCATCCTAATTCTGCTCCAGAGCTGCCTTAATCTTTTCCGGTGTCACCGGCAGCCGATAAAACCGGACTCCGATAGCATCATAAATAGCGTTAATTATTGCTGGAGCGGTGGCAATCATAGCCGGTTCCCCAATCCCCTTGGCTCCGAAGGGTCCATCGGTATCTTCATTCTCCACAATAACAGTCTCTACCTCGGGAACATCTAGGGCAGTGGGCACCAGATAGCGGCTCATATCAGGGTTAAGGGTCCGGCCCTTTTCAATAACCTGTTCTTCCATTAAAGCCATTCCCAGCCCCTGGGCGGTCCCGCCTTCAACCTGCCCCTCAACTCCAGCGGGGTTTATTGCTTTTCCGGCATCTATAGCGCTGTAAGCTTTTTCCACCGTAACCTGACCGGTGACAGTATCAACTACCACCTCGACCACCTGGGTGTGATAACTGTAGCCAACGTAGACCCTCTCGGATTGGCCTGTCTCGGGATCGGGCTTATAGGTTCTGGGGAAAAAGGTCCCCCTGCCTTTAAGCTCAATCCCCCGATCGGCCAGCCTGTCCCGGAGTTCCCAGATAGTCATTTCATCCTCAGAATTGACATGGGAAAAAATTCTACCATCTTTGATTGCCATTTCAGGGTGATTGGTGGTAAATTCCTGGCTGGCATGGTGATAAATATTGCCCAGCAGATCTTCCGCTGCCTCCTTGACAGCCTGACCGGTAAAATAGGTCTGCCGGGTGGCTGAAGACGATCCAGCATTCTGGGTGGTATGGGTATCTCCTTCTACTATTTCGAAATATTCCGGATCCAGCTTGAGCACCTCGGAAGCAATCTGTACCGCCACGGTCTGGATTCCCTGGCCGACATCGGCCGCCGAAGTTCTGATTAAAATTCTGTTTTCCCCGACAGGTTCCACTGAAGCTATGGAATGATCAGGAAAGCCCTCACCGTAGCCAAACCCAAACATTATGGTGGCCATCCCTTGACCTCTTTTAAGCATTATTATCACCTTCCCGCCAGCTGCTGAGCCTCCGGGCCTCGGCTATCGTTTCCCGGACATTCACCCCGAGTTCCAACTTTTCTCCTCCGGGTGTAGTGGAACCGGGTTGATAGGCATTCCTCATTCTAAAATCAGCAGGATCCATTCCCAGTTCCCGGGCAATTACATCCATCTGGCTGTCGTAGGCAAAAGCCATCTGAGTTGCCCCAAAGCCCCTCATGGCCCCGCAGTAGGTGTTATTAGTATAAACGGCATAACAGGCCGCCCTGACATTGGGAGCCTGATAGGGGCCGGTGCAGTGAAACATGGCATTTCTGACAACCGCCGGTCCGCTGGAAGCATAGGCTCCGGTGTCCATTATCATCTCGGTCTGCCAGGCTGTCAGTTTACCCTCAGAAGAAACCCCGGTTTTATGTCTGATTATCTGAGGATGTCTTTTAGACTGAGCGATCATCGATTCTTCCCGGTTATAAATAAGCTGCACCGGGCGCTTTAACTCCCGGGCAGCCAGGGCCAGATGGATATGAACAGAAATATCCTCCTTTTTGCCAAAAGCCCCGCCGATAACCGGCTGCTTTATCCGGATTTTATCCTTGGTAACGCCCATGGCCTGGGCAATATCAGCCTGGGTATCATGGAGCCACTGGCTGGCAGCCCAGATAATTATTTCTTCGCTCTCTTCATCATAATCAGCAATTCCTTTCTCCACCTGCAGGGGCAGCTGCTCGACAAACTGGGTCTGATACTCCCGCTCCACAATCAGGTCAGCTTCGGCAAAACCCTTCTTTACATCGGCCTTATCCAGATAATTATCAGAGAGAATATTGTCACAGCACATCTCGGGATCGAGATAATGGGTAACTTCAATCTCATGATCTTCATGAATCTGGATGCAGTCCTGCTCCATGGAGCGGAGGGGATTATCAACCACTTCCAGTTCTTCTATCTCCAGTTCAATCCTGTCCCGGCCCCGCAGGGCAGCAGCATCGGTCTCAGCCACCACCAGTGCCAGGGCATCTCCCAGATAGCGCATCTTTTGATCTATTCCCACCAGCACCGGCTGATCCTTAATTATCAGACCAAACTCTGTGAGTTCAGGAAAATCTGCTGCGGTGAAAACCTCCACCACTCCGGCAACTTCCCGGGCTGGCTCGACATTGATTTCCCGGAGGTAAGCATGGGGATGAGGGGCTCGCAGCACTCTGATATGAAGAAGGTCGGCAAAATCATTGACCAGATCCTCGGTATATTTAGCCTCGCCGGTAACTTTTTGGCGGGCATCAACCTTATTAACCTTCTTCCCTACAAATCTTGTGCCCATGAGCTGTCACCTCCAGACTGCATTCTGCTGGCAGCCAGCTGGACGGCATCCACAATTTTTTGATAGCCGGTACAGCGGCAGATATTACCGGCCAGAGCCTGACGAACTTCCTCACGCTTAGGCTCGGGATTATCCTGAAGAAGCCGGTAACCGGTCATAATTGAACCCGGGATGCAGAAACCGCACTGCACCGCTCCGGTATCGAGAAAAGCCTGCTGCAGGGGATGAAGTTCTCCCTCCCGGGAGATCAGACCCTCCACTGTTAGGATTTCTGCCCCATCAGCCTGGGGAGCCAGCACCAGACAGGAGGCCACCGGCTCACCATTAAACAGAACCGTGCAGGCCCCGCATTCCCCCTTGCCGCAGCCCTCCTTGGCAGCGGTCAGGCCCAGATCCTTTCTGATTATATCCAGCAGGCGCTGATGGGGGCTGACCTCCAGAGAACGTTTTTCATTATTTATGGTAAAGGTTATTTCCATCTCCAGTCCCTCCTCATTCCTGCTGAAAACCCAGCAGGGCTTGTTCGGTAATATCTCTGGTCACCTGGCAGCGAAAGTCCACAGTACCTCTAATATCGGTAATAGGGGAAATCTCCTGAGCCGCCAGCTCACCGGCTTTCCCGGCTGAAATTTCGGTCAGCTTTCTCCCGGTTAGATAAACTTCCAGTTCTGTGGCCCGAATAGGTCTAGGGGCTACTGCCCCATAGGCCGCCCGGGCTGCTGTTATCTCATCCTTATCATCCAGTTCCAGCAGCAGAGCCATGGTCAGACTGGAAATAATCATGGCTTTTCTCTTGCCGACCTTCTTCCAGCGGCTGAGAGTTCCTTCCCGGGGGGTTGGTATTACTACTTCAATTAAAAGTTCCTCCTGAGTCATAACATTCTCCTTCGGCCCGGTGAAAAAATCCTCGGCCGCCACTTCTCTCTGACCGGAGACGCTGCCCAGGATAAATCTAGCCTGATAGGCTAGCAGCGGTGCCAGAGCATCCCCTGCCGGCGAAGAGGTTACAATATTGCCTCCCAGGGTGCCCCGGCTCTGAATCTGCCAGGCACCCACCTCGGAGGCTGACTCTGCCAGCAGAGGAAGGTTTTCTCTAATCCGGGAATCAGTCGCCAGTTTTCGATGGGTGACCATGCTGCCCAGCCGGATCTTTTCCGGACCAAATTTGATCTCCTTAAGGTCCTGGATCTTTGTCAGGTCCAGCCAGCTTGATACCTCGGAAAGCCTCTCAAAATAGTCAACCATAATATCGGTGCCTCCGGCTATCACCACTGCTTTATAGCCGTAACGGCTGCGGTATTCCAGAGCTTTTTTTAAAGACTTAGGTGCCAGATAATCGGCACTGCCGACCGGCACCTCCCGGCCCAGTTCCTGAATATTCTCCTGCTCGGCCTCAAAATCGCTGCCAGAAGCTTTCGGCCTGCCGCTGGCATTCCTCCGTGAATTTTCCATGATCTAAAATCTTCACCTCCCGATTTTCCATCAATAACTCTCCCCGGGCTATAGTGGTATCCACCCGGGATCCGGACATACCCATTAAAATATGATAAAAATAATTATCTGAAGTCAGGGGGGTAGGGGCCTGATAATCAACGATAATAACATCAGCTCCCGCTCCGGCCTCCAGGCTGCCCAGCTTTTTGCCAAAAGCTCTACTGGCCAGCTTACCGTTGGTCTCAAACAGCATCTGCCGGGCCAGTTCTCCTCCCAGCCGGGGATCTTCTGCCTGATGAGCCGGGAGCAGGGCGGCCACCTTGAGGCTTTCAAACATATCGGTGGTATAACCATCAGTTCCCAGAGCCAGTGCCAGACCGGTTTCAGCTGCCGCAGGAAGATCAGCTGCCCCCACTGCATTGCTCATGTTGGATTCGGGGTTATTGACCAGCAGACAGTCTCTGTCAGCCAGCATCCGGTATTCTTCCCGGGAAAGATGAACACCATGAATGGCCAGAGTATCAGGCTGCCAGATATCGAAGCGATCCAGTCTTTCCCCGATATTTTCATAACCCCGGCGCTGGCTGTCTCTGACATCAGCCCGGCCTTCAGCTACATGCAGATGACAGGGCACCTCCAGAGCAGCTGCTAACCGCCCTATTTCCTTTAAGGTGCTGTCCTCCAGAGTAAAGGAAGCATGCAGGCCGAACATTCCCTGGAGATAGCTTTTTTCCTCCGGTTTTATATCTTCAATAAAATTGACATTTTCTTCGAGAGCAGCCCGGGAGGCTTCCTTACCGTGACGATCGGAAGACTCAAAACAGAGGCTGGCTCTAATGCCTGCCCTGAGAGCTGCTTCTTGTATAATATCCAGGGAACCATCAATCAGCCCGAAGCTGGCATGATGGTCAAAAATAGTGGTGGTACCATTCTGAATACCTTCAATTATAGCATAGAGGGCACTGTAATAGATATCTTTAGGTTCGACCAGAGAATTATCCAGCCGCCACCAGAGCTTCTCCAGTATTTCCAGAAAATCTGCCGGTGGTTCGGAGGTTTTTAAGTCCATTCCCCGGGCGAAGGTGCTGTAGAGATGCATATGGGCATTGATCAAACCAGGCATCACTACCCTGCCCCGGGCATCAATCTTTTCCGCCCCGGGATAGCGGCCGCTCAGCTCTTCCGAGGAGCCTACCGCCAGAATTTTATCCTCTTTCAGCAGTACAGCCCCCCCGGGAATAACCTGATCCTTATCATTGCAGGTCAATACCAGACCATTATGGATCAAGAGCATATCATCAGCCTCCCTGCTTTATATATTGCAAACGCCCTGTTTAATTAAAATATCCGGTTAAAGACTTCACCAATAAAATCAGAGAATCTGGCAGGTGATAATTAACTCTAAAAACCAAATAGTTTACCTGATAATTCATAATTTATTTAAATACTGTCAAATTGCTCCGGGCTGGAGGCCATTCTCAGCAAAGGATGATCCATTAATTATCGAAAAGAAACAAACAAAACCTGTTAATCCGGTCCGAAAAATTAAAGCCGGACTGAATAAATATCGCCTGGCAGGCAGGTGAAGATTAGGAATCGACTTTCTCCAGGATCTCCCGGGCCAGCTGATTCGTCTTCAGGGCAACCTCTCTTTCCTCAATCCGGGTTAGTTCATTCTCACGGACAACAATTTCACCGGCCACCATGGTTAAATCCACTTCCTGGCTGGTACCGGTATTTATTAAAGCTGAAACAGGATCGGAAAGACCGCCGGCCAGAGCCAGCCGGCTGCTGTCCAGGAGAAAAAGATCTGCAGCCCTGCCTTCAGCCAGACTGCCTATTTCAGGCTGATTTAAAAGCTCGCTGCCGCCCCGGGTGGCCAGTCTCAACACATCCTCCGGCCCCAGCGAGGTAATGCCGTGCTGCAGTTTGTGCAGCAGCAGGCAGCTTTTCATCTCAGCAATCAGGTTGGAAGCGTCATTGCTGGCGCTGCCATCGACAGCCAGTCCCACCGGCACGCCCTTCTCAAACATTTCCGGTAGCGGCGCGGTGCCGGAAGAAAGTTTCATATTAGAGACCGGACAGTGAGCCACCCCGGTGCCGCTCCGGGCCATTCTTTCCAGTTCTTCTGGCTCAAGATGAACCCCGTGAGCAAAAAAAACGTCAGGGCCAATCCAGCCAACCTTTTCCATATATTCCAGAGGCCTTAAACCAAATTTTTCCCGACAGAATTGATTTTCATCCTCGGTCTCTGCCAGATGGGTATGGGCCAGGACCTGATATTCCCGGGCCAGCTCAATGGACTCCCTCATCAGCTCTTCAGTAACCGAGAAGGGTGAACAGGGAGAAACTATTACCCGCTGGCGGGCCAGAGGCTCGGGATCATGATATTTTTCAATAACCCTGCGGGTATCCTCCAGAATTTCCTCCTGGCTCTGAACCACCTCATCAGGAGGCAGCCCCCCGTCCTTTTCACTTAAAGACATGCTGCCCCGGCAGGCATGAAGCCTCAATCCCAGCTCATCAGCAGCTCTAAACTCCTCATCAAGCAGAGTGAGTTTCTCCTGGTGGGGAAAAACATAGTACTGATCGACCGAAGTGGTGCAACCTGTTTTCAGCAGCTCTCCGCCGGCCACCAGGGCACTGTAATAAACAGCTTCTGGAGTCAATCCTGCCCAGATGGGATAGAGATGCTTCAGCCAGTCAAAGAGCTCAACATCCTGAACTTCCCTGATATTTCGGGTTAAAACCTGAAAAAAATGATGATGGGTATTGATAAGTCCGGGAAAAATAAAATAATCCCGGGACTCAATAATCTCCAGTTCCTCATCGGGATCATCAGTCAGATAATCCCGGCGGATCTCGGGAATACCTATTTCCGGTTTGAGGGCCGCAATCTTTTCATCAACCACCAGCAGATCATAGCCCTGAAGTCTTCTGTTATCCTCATCCATGGTGATTATTTCCCTGGCATTTTTAAAAAGAGTAGCAGTCATTTAGTCAGCCCCCTCTGCTTCAGCTGCCGCCTCCACTGCCTCAACTATCTGTTTATATCCGGTGCAGCGGCAGAGGTTGCCATCCAGGGCGGTTTTAATATCCTCCCGGGTGGGACTGGAGGTGTCATTCAGTAAAGCCCGGGCTGACATCAACATTCCCGGAGTGCAGAAACCGCACTGCACGGCCTGATGATCGATAAAGGCCTGCTGCAGTTTATCAACCTCCTCTTCACCGCCCAGGCCTTCCACGGTTCTGACCTCCCGGCCATCCACCTGAGCTGTCAGCACCAGGCAGGAATTAACGGCCTGACCGTCGAGCATAACCGTGCAGGCCCCACACTCTCCTACTCCACAGCCTTCCTTGGTTCCGGTAAGATTCAGTCTATCTCTGATGGTATCCAGCAGCCGTTCCCCGGGTTGAACCAGCAGGGATATTTCTTGATCATTTAAAGTGAAAGCAACTTTAACTTTACTCATTTTCAGCCACCTCCTTCAGCTCAACCAGGGCCCGTCTCACCAGAGTAGTTAGGGCAGGCTTTTTATAGGGGGTTGACCAGCGCTCTCCAGTTATCTTAACCATTTCTTCTCCAGCTAAAGCAGACAGTTCTCTGGAATCAATTTCCCCGATCTTCTGGCCCTTAATTCTTTTTTCCAGGGCGGTTAAGGGTTCGGGAACCGGGATGGCAGAACCCGGTACAATTTTGATATGCTCAACCTTTCCCTGAGAAACCCTGGCAGCCAGAACCAGGCTGATCCTTGTAATGGCGGCCGCCTGACGGCGGCCGATTTTCTGAAAGCTGCTGAAAGTCCCCTCCGCCGGCAGCGGCAGACGAAAATGCCGCAGCAGCTCGTCCTGTCGGATGATCGTTTGATAGGGTTCTTCTACCAGGTCGGCAACCGGCACCACTCTCTCACCGGCCTGAGAGGCCAAAACAACCTCCGCTTCAAAGGCCACCAGCGGCCCCAGGGTATCGGCACAGGCCGCGGCGTTACAGACATTGCCTCCAATGGTTGCCCGGTTGCGAATTGGGGTTGAGCCGATAGCCCGGGCAGCATCGACCAGGGCAGGATATTTTTCCTGGAGAAGTTCCGATTCAATTATCTCCCTATGGGTAACGAGAGCTCCGATCCGAACAAAATCCTGCTCCTGTGCTATTCCCTGAAGTTCAGAAATATTTGTTATATCCAGAATTCCAGCAAACTGCTGCAGCAGCTCCCGGTCCTCTCTAATTTTCACCATCAGATCAGTCCCGCCGGCCACAGGTTTTATTACCCCGGAGCTCTCGACCAGCAGTTCCAGAGCCGCCTCAAGATTATCAGTTTGAAAGAACTTGATATCTTCAGTCATGCTATTAACCCTCCCTGCTCAAATTCCGGCCCAGCAGAACCCTTTCCAGATTGAGGGGTAAATCTCTCAATCTGCGGCCGGTGGCCTGGGACAGAGCATTGTTGATGGCTGCTCCTCCCAGCTCCATTGCCGGCTCGCCAATCGATTTGGCGCCATAGGGACCGGCCGGGTCGGGATTTTCAACTATGATTGCTTCTACATTGTCCGGGGCATCCTTGATCGTGGGTATTAGATATTCATCAAAATTGGTATGCCTGATATAGCCTTCAGAAAATCCGAGATCTTCCATCAGGGCATGGCCTAAGGCCATCACCGTTCCTCCGTAAATCTGTCCCCGAACATTGGCGGGATTAATCGCCTTTCCCACATCGTGGGCTGCGGCCATGTTGAGGACCCGAACCTCGCCGGTTCCGGTGTCAACCTCTACTTCGGCCGCCTGACAACCGTAAACATAGGTGAAGTAGGGGCGCCCCTGCCCGGTCTCTTCATCCCAGGAAATTCCTGGAGCCTTGTACCAGCCGTAGGATGAAAGAAAAACTCCGCTGTGGAAAGCGTTGGCCGCCAGTTCCGGAAAATCAACCAGCTTGCTGCCCTCAGAGGTAAAGAGAGCATCATCCCTGTAGACTATCTCGCCCTGGTAATCATATTCCTCAGCAACAAATTCTTTGATCACGGTTTTAATGTTTTCAGCAGCATTCTTAACAGCACTGCCACCCATCAGGGTGCTGCGGGAGGCCACTGTGGAACCGCTTTCCGGTGATATTGAAGTGTCAGTTTCCATGTGGGTGATGCGGTCCAGGCTGACTCCCAGCTCTTCGGCGGCTATCTGGGAGAAAATAGTTTTTAAACCCTGACCGTTTTCAGCCAGACCGGAGTAGACTATGATGCTGCCATCCTTCTGGACAGAAACAATCGCTCCCGCAGCATCTATCGCCTCAGCTCCCAGGCTGACCCCCCGGTAGCTGATGGCAAAGCCGATTCCTCTTTTAATATCTCCGGGCTGGGGCTGACTGTAGCGGCGGTACTTCTCCTGATAATCTATAGCCTCCAGTGCTTTATCCATCACCTCAGCCAGGCTGACTTCATGATTATCTAGCTTCTGATTGCTGGCTGTCCGGGAATTGTTGGCAAACATGTTTTTCCGGCGGATCTCTTCAGGGCTTATTCCCAGCTCCCAGGCCAGTTCATCCATCATCGATTCCTGAGCAAAGATTACTGGAGGAGAGCCGTAGCCTCTCATGGCGCCGGTATAGGGGCTGTTGGTATAAAATCCGTAGGTATCTGTCTTAACATGGGGAACCTCATAGGGGCCGGTAGCCTGAACCACCGATCTCCAGGTAACAAAGGGGGTTTGACAGGCATAGGCTCCGCTATCAGCTGCCGCTTCAATCTCCATAGCCACCAGTTCTCCATTCTCCCGGGCTCCTATCCGGTATTTCATGGTGTAGGGATGGCGCTTGTAGCTTTCAATAATCGACTCTTCTCTGGTGTTCACCAGCTGAACCGGTCTCCCGGTCTGTAAAGCCATCAACGCCGCCCGGCAGGCCATGGAAGAAATGTTTTCATCTTTGCCGCCAAAGGAGCCCCCCATATTATCCTGAATAATCCGCACATTGCTGAGGTCACAGTCCAGCACGGTAGCCAGGGCATCCCTGGTAGCATTGGGGTTCTGGACGGAGCCATAAACAGTTACCAGAGTATTCCTCTCTTCAGGGATCACGGTAACTGCCTCGGGTTCCAGGTAGGCATGTTCGACAAACTGGGTGGTATATTGCCTTTCCAGCACCACATCTGCCTGAGCCATGCCCTGCTCCACATCTCCCTTGCGCAGGGGATGATGAATTACCTGGTTGTTTTCTTCTCCTGGCATCACCACCGGAGCATCAGGCCGACGAGCCTCCTCCACTCCGAAAACTCCCGGCAGTTCTTCATACTCAACTTCGATTAATTCTGCCGCCTCCCGGGCTGCTTCCCGGGAATCTGCTGCCAGCATGGCCACTCCATCTCCGATATAGAGGACCCTGTCTTCAGCCAGCACCTGCTGATTTTCAATAATAACTCCAAAAAGATTATGAGGAATATCTTCGGCTGTCATAACCACCGCTACTTCAGGATGGGCCTCAGCTTCATCAGTATTAATCGACTTGATTCTGGCATGGGGGTAGTTGCTGCGCACCACTTTGCCATAGAGCATGTTGTGAAACTTTAAATCTGCCCCGAACTTTGCTTTGCCGGTCACCTTGGCCCGGGCATCGACCCGTTTTTTTGATTTATTAATCTGCTGTCTTTCCGGCATAGGAAACACCTCCCGCATAAATTTCTCCTTATTAATTTTTATTTCTACTATCAGAGCCAGAATCCTGCCAGAAATAACAATGGAGTAGAAAAAAATAGAAAAAGACCAAAACAGCATGGTCTTGAACCAGGTTTTGGCCTCTTTCTCAGTTCTTAAACTAATTGTAGTTTCGTTGCGAAAAATCATTTCAATTAAATTCAGGATAAAAAACCTGACATTACCATCATTACTAATACTAAATTTGGTCTATATCAACTTTAATGCGGGGCAATTATTTGTAATTCTTTTAGACTAGACCTGAGCCGGCAGCCAGGCATAGAACTGGGCTGCCTTGAGGAGGTGCTCTACAGAAACCTTTTCATTGACCGTGTGGGCATAAATTTCATTGGCTGGACCAAAACCAACACAGGGAATCCCCTCCCTCCCCATGATGGAAACACCATTGGTGCTGAAGGTCCATTTATCGACCAGAGGTTCCTGCTGAAATACCTCCTGATAAGCTGCTACCGCAGATTGAATAGCGGGATGATCCTCTTCCAGCACCCAGGTGGGGTAATACTTTTCGGTTTCATAGACCAGCCCGGTATAACTGGGAGTATCATAGCTGGGAATTTCTACTTTTGCTTCGACCCCGGCTGCTTCAGTAACCTCCCTGATCTGATTAACAGCCAGCTCCTTATCCTCACCGGCGGTAAGGCGCCGGTCCAGATGGATAAGTGTCTTATTGGGTACGGCATTGAGGCTGGGAGTTTCATTGGTTATATGAGTGGCCACAATCGTTCCCTTTCCGAGAAAATCGTCCTGCTTAAGCCTTTCGTTCAGCTTTTCAATACCGGAGATAATCCTGGCCATCTTATAGAGGGAGTTAACCCCTCTTTCCGGAGCACTGCCGTGACAGGAAACACCTTCGGTGATAACCTGCATCTCCATCCGGCCCCGGTGACCCCGGTAAATATTGAGATTGGTGGGCTCGGTTACTACCACCAGTTCAGGGTCAATCAGCTCTTCATTTAAAATATATTGCCAGCAGAGACCGTCACAGTCCTCCTCCTGAACAGAGCCTACAAAATAGAGGCTGAATTCATCATGAAGTCCCAGGTCCATAATGGCTTTCCCGGCATAGACCATGGATACCATGGAAGCTTCCTGATCAGTAGCACCTCTACCATAAATATAACCATCCTCCATCTTGCCTTCATAGGGGTCCCAGCCCCATTCATCCGGATCCCCAATTCCCACAGTGTCGATGTGGGCATCGTAGGCGATCACCCTTTCTCCGCTGCCTACTCTGCCAATAATATTCCCCATACCATCAACAAAGGCCTCAGTAAAACCCACCTTTCCCATCTCTGCTTTAATCCGCTGGACCACTTCCTTTTCCTGACAGCTTTCACTGGGGATGCGGATGAGATCCCGCATAAATTTAATCATTGCTTCCTGGTGTCCGGCTATTTCCTGCTTGATTTGAGCAATAACTTCAGCTTCGTTCCTCATATTAATTCTATCCCCGTCCGCCCATGGTCAGGGCCATAACAGCCTTGGCGGTATGCAGTCTGTTTTCTGCTTCACTGTAGACGATCGAACGGGAGCCATCAATTACCGAGTCTTCCACTTCATTGCCCCTATCAGCCGGCAGGGCGTGCATATACATAACATCCTCTCTGGCCAGAGCCAGTCTCTTTTCGGTGCATTTCCAGTCCTTATTGGCCTCCAGTAGGTCACTGCCCTTCTTATCCTCAGGATCACTAACCCAGTTGCCCCAGTTCTTGGGTATAACAATGTCAGCATCCCGGTAGGCTTCTTCCTGATCATGGGTTATTTTAAAGGAACCACCATTCTCTTCCGCATTCTTCCTGGCCTGCTCATAGGCCCATTCCGGCAGCTCAAAGCCCTCGGGATAGGCCAGAGTAACATCCATGCTGTAACGGGGGAAGAGCAGAATCTGGGTCAGGGGGACAGAAATCGGTTTTTTGTGGGTGATGGCATAAGCCCAGATAACCGAAACTTTAAGCTTCCTGGTTACCTCTTTTTTCTCCTTAATGGTTAAAAGATCTGCCACCCCCTGCATAGGATGGTAAAGATCACACTGAAGATTCATAATGGGAACAGGGGTGTGAGATGCCATATCCCTGAGATATTTGTTACCCTCATTCCAGTTGCAGTTCCGGCAGGCAATAGCATGACCGTAACTACCCAGAATAACAGCTGTATCCTTGGCCACCTCGCCGTGAGAAACCTGCATGGTTGAAGTGTCCAGAAAGTTAGCATGGCCCCCCAGTTGAGCCAGACCGGCTTCCATGGAGTTTCTGGTCCGGGTGGATTCTTCAAAAAACATCAACAGCGCAGTTTTATTCTGGAGATAGGGAGTGGGAATATCCAGGGCAAATTTTCTTTTCAGGTCCAGGGAAACATCCAGCAGAGTATCGATTTCCTCCCGGGTCCATTCCTGCAGAGTGATAAAATCTTTGTTGCGAAAAACAGTTTGCATAAAAATAACCTCCTTAGATTATATCTTGAAAATACGTAGTAACATTTCCATCTATTGCTTTGCCCCAGAGAGGCATGGTTGTTTACCTTGAAAAATAGCAGGTATATTTTTCATCTATTGTTGTGCCCCAGAAGGTCATGGGGGTTTACTTTGAAAATAACCGTAATATTTTCTTCCATTATATGCTCTGTAGAATCATCAGGATTTACTTTATTTAGTTTCACTATGGGTTTTTTTATTTAATCCTAATATTACCTGACAACCAGCTCTATAAAAACTAAATCTTCCTAAATTTAGAAAAGTTATATTAAGATTATCCTGCGAAAAGTCCTAATCACCAAACTTTTGCTGGAATGATCCATGTTTTGACAGCATCCTTATTTTATAAAAATACCAAAAAACAACTTTCCACAGGGCAATCATATAATCTATTTTATGCCTGGCAAACTAAAAATTTGGGGGAGTTATAGCTGAAACAAAGATCAGTTCCTCTTCTCCGATACTGGTAATTTTATGAGGAATGCTGGCAATATAATAGATGCTGTCACCCGGTTCCAGGTCATGATGCTGGTCACCGACCTGAATTTTCATCCGGCCCTTGAGGACCAGGGTGCACTCTTCACCCTGATGGGGTAAGGGCTCCTCTACCGTGCTATCTCCGGGATCCAGCCTGGCCTCAATCAATTCCATCTGGTTGTTAAGATTGGGAGTTAATAATTCCACCCTGGAGTTAGAGTCGGGATATTTAATCTGTTTTCTCTCATCCCGGCGAACCACAGAGTTATGCTCATTCTCATCGACCAAAAAATAAAAGATGGGAACTTCCAGAGCCTTGGCTATTTCTCTTAAAGCTGTTATTGAAGGCTCGGCCAGACCTCTTTCCACCTGGCTTAAATAGCTGGAGGTCTTATTAATTTTTTCAGCCAGTTCGGCCAGACTCATATCCTGGGAGCGCCGCATCTTTCTGATTTTGCCTCCCATTTCTTGGTTTTTATTCATCTTTAATTATCCCCTTCTTGGCAAAGGTTTGAGTTAAAAGTTCCAGGTCAGGTTCTATCTCGATCACCCTGCCTGCTGCTTGTCTGGCATTATCAATATCCTTAAGCCCATTTCCGGTAACAACAAAACCAACCTCATCCCGGGAGCCAATTTCCTTCCTGTCAACCATCTTCTTGATGCCGGCCAGTCCCGCAACACCAGCAGGCTCGCCAAATATTCCGGCAGTCCTGCCTAACAGCCTCATCATCTCATAAATTTCTTCATCACTAACATTAACCATCTCTCCCTGACTTCTCTTAATTCCTCTGATAGCCTTCTTATAATTTCGAGGATTACCCACAGCTATGCTGTCAGCTACAGTATTTTCTTCTGTAACTTTGAGCTCTTCTCCGGAGTAAAAAGCTTCAGTTATGGGGGCGCAGCCCTCAGCCTGAACACCCAGAAGACGAGGAACTCTGTCGATAAATCCAATCTCTCTCAGATCCTGGAGAGCTTTCCAGGCCCCGGCAATGGTGCAGCCATCTCCTACAGAAAAAACCAGCCAGTCTGGAAGATTAAAATCCAGCTGTTCCGCCATTTCCAGCACAGAGGTCTTTTTGCCCTCAACCTGATAGGGATTTATCCCGGCATTGCGGTTATACCAGCCCCATTTATTGATAGCATCCCGGGAGAGAAAATAGGTTTCTTCATAGGTGCCCTGGACCGAAACCACTGTAGCTCCATAGATCAAAAGCTGGACCAGTTTTCCGCCCGGTGCCCTTTCCGGCACAAAAATAACCGTTTCCAGCAGGCCGCCCAGAGAGGCCGCATTACCTGCCAGCGAAGAGGCGGCATTTCCGGTTGAAGAACAGGCCACCACTCGAGCCCCGGCTTCCAGTGCTTTAACCACTGCTATCGCTGAAGCCCTGTCTTTCAGAGAACCGGTAGGATTGAGCCCATCATCCTTGAGCCAGATATTTTCCAGGCCCAGCTCCCGGGCCAGGTCTGGCGACTGATAAAGCGGGGTATCTCCTACTCTAAGAGGCGGCCGGCGGGTGCTGCTTTCCACCGGCAGCAGAGGTCCATAGCGCCAGATTCGGCGGTCCTTCTCCGCTGCCAGCTCAGCCTTACTCCAGCTGCTGGCTATCTTCTGATAATCATATTCTACTTCCAGCAGACCTTCCTCTCCGCAGTCCGGACAGAGATAGCGGTCAGGTTCTGCTGGATAGGTTTTTTCACAGTTGATACAGCTCAGATGACTGACATAATCCATTGTTTATATCAGCTCCTCCAGCAAGCCCGTTTTCTGATTGAACTCCTCGATCAGAGAATCGATTTCGGGCGCCAGTTGATGCAGACTCTCCCAGTATTTTTCGTAATCATACCACTGAGCCTTAAGCTCCTCACTGTCCCGGCCCTGCTGCTCCACCCAGGTATAATACTTCAAATTATGGATTCTCTTCCTGCTGTAATAATCCAGTTCCTGTATGTGATCTATTTTCTGACCCTGCAGGTGACGGTGATAATCCACTGCCGCTTTAGTTCGGTCATAATCCCCGGCTTCCTCCATCATCTCCTCCAGCCGGGAACCGTAAAGTTCCATGGAATCAGTGAGCACTGTCATCACCACATCATCTTCGGTAAGTTCATAGTATCTGGCATATTTTATGGCTGCCAGCATATTGGAAATACCCGAGATCCCCATTAAAGAAAGATCTGCAATGGTTTCTTCCGGAACTCCGGCCTCCTGTAAATACTCCCTTCCGGTTTCAGAATTAAACAGCCGGATCAGGGCCATGGAATCATTATCATCAATACCTATAACCATATCGGTATTTTTAACATTATGAACCCAGGGAACATGCTTATCGCCGATGCCTTCAATCCGGTGGTCCCCAAAACCATTGTAAAGCAGAGTGGGGCACTGCAGGGCTTCCGCCACCGCCAGCCGGGCAGCAGGATAATCCTTTTTAATCCGATCAGCTGCAGCCAGGGTGCCGGCAGAACCTGAGGTTAAGGCAACACCGGCCAGACGGCTGTCCGGATCACCAGCAGCTTTAAAGGCCTTGAGCATAGCATCACCGGTCACCTCATAATGCCAGAGATGGTTACCCAGCTCCTCGAACTGATTGAAAATCTGAATATTATCGCGGGTTTCCCGCAATTCCCAGCATTTATCAAATATTTCTTTGACATTGCTTTCAGTACCAGGAGTGCTGATAACCTCATCAGCCACCTCAGCCAGCCAGTCAAAACGCTCCTGGCTCATGCCTTCGGGCAGAATGGCTATCGAATCACAGCCCAGAAGCTGAGAGTTATAAGCCCCGCCCCGGCAGTAGTTGCCGGTAGATGGCCAGACTGCCTTTTCAGCAGTGGGGTCAAACTGACCGGTAACCAGTTTTGGTATCAGGCAGCCATAGGTTGCTCCCACCTTGTGAGCACCGGTGGGAAACCACTTGCCCACCAGAGCAACTAATTTAGCCTTAACCCCCGTTAATTCTGAAGGCAGTTCTAAAAAATTAACCCCAGAAAACTGGCCCCCTGCTTTCTGGGGCTCATTCTGCCAGCTGATACGAAAGAGATTTAAAGAGTTTATTTCCCAGAGTCCCACATTTTTAAGTTTTTCCTTGATCCGGTCAGGAATCAATTCCGGATTTTTCATCTGTTCAAAAGTGGGCAGTATAACACCCTCCTCTGCTGCTCTCTTAACAGCATTTTTCAGCTTACCTTCATTGATAGATAAATTTATCATAATATTCCTCCTTATTTTTACAGTTCCGACAGGCTGGCTAAAATCAGCTCTCTAACCCGGCAGTTTATTCCTGATCTATTAATTCCAGCAAATAAAGATCTGATGGTTACACTGGATAAAGTCCAATGCAAAGAAATTTTGAATTTATTATTATTGTCATCTCAACAAACTTGCTAAAAATTTTATTTAAAAAACACTTTTTGCCGGGAAAATATCTGATTAAATAATAGTAAATATCACTTTATATATTCAATAAGATTTAATAAGTTCCTGCCTGATAAAAATTATTTTTCTGTTAAATAATATATTATCACAGAGCGGAAACACCTAAAAAACCGGGATAAATAATAAACCCCGCTAACAGCAAAAGCTGCCTGCGGGGTTCACTTCTCTGGGGTTCACTTCTCTATTGTCTACCTTGAAAATATGCTGTAATATTTTCATCTATATTTGTGCCCCAGAGGGGCATGGCGGTCTACCTTGAAAAATAGCAGGTAAATTTTTCATGTATTGTTGTGCCCCAGAGGGGCATGGAGGTTTGCCTTGAAAATATGAAGTTGTATTTTCCTCTATTATTGTGCTCCTTAGATGCCTGGCGTTTTACCTGCTGAAAATTTTACTTAAAAATCACTTTTTGCAGGGAGTTAACTCTATCCTAATCTGTATTTTTGTAATCATAATCTGTTATAATTTCAGCTGTTAAAGAATTACTGGCTGAACAGTATCTGGTATGGGAAAGCTCCACTGCCCGGCTTACATTATTATCATTCAGTCCCTTTCCCGTTATACTGAAAATTATTGCAATTTCAAGAAAACGACGGGGATGTTTCTCAGCCCGTTTACCCTCAACCTGAATTTCCAGATCTTTAATCTCCGCCCGCATTTTTTTTAAAATCATGACTACATCGATACCCATGCAGCCTGCCAGGCCGTGGAGCAGCAATTCCATGGGCCGGGCTCCCCGATCCTCTCCCCCCGCTTTCCGGGAAGCATCCATCAGCACTTCATGACCTGATTCTCCCTGACTTACGAAGCTTAAACCTCCCTGCCAGTCTGCCTTAATTTCCATTTGCTATCCTCTCCTCAGAAAATTTTTTAATAATTATCCTAATCAGAGCCTGATTTATTTATCAACGGGTTTCAAGGAACTGGTCTTATATAGAATGGTCTTATAGAACTGGTTTTGCTCTGCCAGCAAAAAGGCAGATAAATTTTTAGAGTTAATTTATCGGTGATAGGGTTCATTGGCAATGATTTTAAAGGCTCGATAAATCTGCTCCAGTAAAATTAGCCGGATCATCTGATGGGTGAAGGTCATATGGGAAAGAGAAAGACTGTAATCAGCAGCATCCAGAACTTCCTGAGAAATTCCCAGGGTGCCACCAATAATAAAGGAAACCTCACTTACTCCCTGAACCTGAAGGTTGCTCAGCGATTTTGCCAGTCCCTCGGAAGTCATTGGCTTACCCTTAACATCCAGTACTATGGTATATCCGCGTTCGGGAATCTGGGATATTATCCGTCGGCCTTCTCGCTTTTTAATCTTTTCACTGCTGGCCTGAGAAGGTTCACCGGTTATTTTCTCCTGCTGAACCTCCTGGATATTTAAATTACAATAGTTCTCCAGCCGGCTGGCATATTCAGCTATACCTCTGGTAATATAATCTTCCTTGATTTTTCCAACAGCAATAATATTAATGGTCATCATGGCAGACCTGCCTCCTCAATTCTGCCTGACAGTCTGTAAAGCTCTCCCGGCTCATTTCGGGGAGCACATTTCAGGATAACATCGCTGCCTACCCGATAACCGGCAGCCTGCAGGGAGTTTTTTACCGTCAGATAGGCCAGTTCCGGTCGATTATTCTCAGCACTGAGATGAGAGAGCAATACCACCGGACAGCAGCAGGACGATGATTCCAGAATATCTGGCAGGAGGCGGGCTGTCTCTTCGTTGGAAAGATGTCCACCCTCCCCTCGAATTCTCCTTTTCAGGCTGCCAGGATAGCTGCCTTCCCTGAGTAAATCAATATCGTGATTGGCTTCCAGGAGAAGACAATCCATACCCTGCAGGCACTGAGAAATTTCAGCCGTGATATAACCGATATCGGTGGCCAGTCCAACCTTAACCTGTCCATCGCTAATAATATATCCTACAGGTTCCCGGGCGTCATGAGGAATAGGAAAGCTGGTAATCTGCAGCTTTCCCAGCTCCCAGTTCTCCCGAACAAGTTTTTTATGTTCAGGCTTAAGAGGGCCAAGCTTCTCCCCCCCGGCCAGCCAGGTACCCTCCGTGGCATAAACAGGTAGATTATATCTCCGGGAAAGCACCCCGGCTCCCTTAATATGATCACCATGTTCGTGGGTAAGTAATAAAGCATCCACTCCAGCCATACTGCGTTCTATCAGATTCATTCTTCTTTCAATTTCTTTGCCGCTGAGTCCGGCATCGATAAGAAGAGCAGTCTGACCATCAGCCAGGTAAATTGCATTTCCGGAGCTGCCGCTGGCCAGAACTGCCATTTCAAGCGTCATATTAATCACCTCTGTTATTGCAGAATTTTTCCGGATTGAGAGAAATAATTGTTTGTTATTATTTTTTAACAACCCATATTAGCAGCCAGTCATTCTATCTTTAATCATAAAGGAGAAATCAGACTAAATCAAGGATATTTTATCATCCTTTTTCTTTTAAATTTTTATCGGACTGAAATCAGAAGGAATAAAAGTGAAGCGGGGA
>LKMJ01001201.1_pt1 | contig 22400 bp, 22 predicted proteins | sample 643391 | NCBI WGS metagenome assembly LKMJ01 (sample SAMN04112250, study PRJNA286221) | soda lake metagenome | biome: soda lake; feature: Kulunda Steppe; material: water; isolation source: sample PL-Br10 brine of Picturesque Lake | place: Russia: Kulunda steppe | collected 2010-07
GAAGCCGGAGGCTTCGCGATCTACGCCACAATCGTCGAAACGACTGAAAGGAGGAAGACGGACGTGGCGGGAGTGAGCGAAGCCGGAGGCTTCGCGATCTACGCCACAATCGTCGAAACGACTGAAAGGAGGAAGACGGACGTGGCGGGATTCGAACCCGCGATCTAGAGGTTAGGAACCTCTCGCCCTGATCCGCTAGGCCACACGTCCATATCGCAGATTGTCCGACAAGAGTATCGCGCTACACCGGATGACGCCATCAGGTCCACGGAGACGCGGCCGTCACGTCTCACAGATCACCTGTTGGACTCTTCTTCGGTTTCCGCGTCCGCGATCTCGACGTTGTCGTCCTCCGCATCGGCGATTGCCTCGGAATCTGCGTCTTCCTCAGACTCCGTTTCCACCGGGGACTCGGCTTCCTCCGACGGCTCGTCCACGCCAACTGCCTCTCCATCTAGGTCGTCCGTTTCGGAATCCACGCCGTCGCGCATCTGTTCGAGCTCCTGTTCGACTTCCTCACGACCCTTCTGGAACTCGCCCATCGCTTCGCCGGTCGAGCGGGCCAGTTTCGGGATCTTGTTCGCGCCGAACAGCAGTACGGCGATAAGCAGGATGACGAGCAGTTCCGGTCCGCCGGGGATACCGAACTGCAGTGGGGCTGTGAATACCATCGCTACAGGAAACTAGCCAAGTCTCGATTATAGGCTTTTTCCTCGACGTCGAAAAATCGTCGTCGGGTTCAGTTACGCTCCGGTCTGTTCGGGGTCCCGATCCCTGTCGAGTTCGGAGTCGGTGTCCCCTTCCGGCTCTATGTCTCGGTCTCGGTCCGGTTCGACGTTCGGCTCCCGATCCGGCGTCTCGTCCGAGTCGCCGGGATCGCTGCCCCCTCCTTTGATTTCCTCGAGTTCCTCTTCGACCTGTTCGCGACCTTTTTTGAACTCCCCGGTGGCGGATCCCATCGATCGGGCCAGTTTCGGGAGTTTGCTCGCGCCGAACAGGAGGATCAAGACCCCGGCGATCAACAGCAGTTCAGGCGGGCCGAGCCCACCGATAAACAGCAGTTTTGTCATACTTCGTGGTTCGCGCGGGTACTTGTATGCCTTTCGCCCCCCGTCGACGGCACCGAACCGAAAACCGAAAACGACAGGGTCCCGAAGACCGGTCGTACACCCATGGTCTCGAAAGGCGACACGGCTCCAGAGTTTACCGCACCGATGCGAACGCCGGACGGCGACATCACCGAGTTCACGCTGTCGGAGGCCCGCTCCGATGGTCCGGTCGTGTTGGCGTTCTTCCCGGGCGCCTTCACGAGCGTCTGTACCGGAGAGATGCGGACGTTCCGCGACCGGCTCGACGAACTCACCGACGCCGGCGCGTCGCTGTACGGCGTCAGTATCGATACGCCGTTCTCGCTCGGCGAGTTCGCAGAGCAGAACGACCTCACGTTTCCGCTCGTGAGCGATACCAACAAGGAGATCATTGACGCCTACAACGTCGTCATGGACTTCGACGGTCTGGGAATCTCCGGAGTCGCGGAACGCTCCGTCTTCGTCATCGACGAGGACGGAACGGTCACCTACGCGTGGGTGTCGGACGATCCCGGTGTCGAACCGGACTATGAGGAAGTCGAGACGGCGGCCGCGGACGCTGCCTGATCAGTTCCAGAGCGACACCCCCTTCGGATGCTTTTTTGACACGGACGATCAGGGTACGGTATGAGCGACACCACCGACAGCCAAGATCGGCTGCAGTACGAGCCTGACGCGGACCACGCTTTCCCCGACGGACCGGTCAACGAGGTCCTCGAACGGATCGACGCCGACGCGGAGGTCACGGCCTATCTGGAGGCACAGAACGTCAATCCCGTCTCCCGAATGGGGTACAACGACCACGGGACGAAACACGTCGATATCGTCCGTGGCGCCGCATTGCGGCTCTACGATCTGTTGAAATCGGGTGGCGTCGAGTTCAACGGCGCGCTCGAACAGGGACTTGAGGAGGCAGACGAGGCGGTCATCATCGCACTCGCGGCGACGCTTCACGATATCGGCCATGTCGTCCATCGCCATGATCACTCGTATTATTCCATCCCGCTGGCTGCGGATATTCTCGATCGATTCCTCGGGGAACTCGACCGGTATGACACCGCCGAATCGGTTCGAATCAAAGGCGAAGTGCTCCACGCGATTCTCTGTCATCACAGCACGGAAACGCCGCTGACTGAGGAGGCAGGTGTTGTCAGGCTCGCCGACGCGCTCGACATGGAGCGCGGTCGGTCACGGATCCCCTACGAGCGTGGCCGTCGAGGAATCAACACGCTGTCGAGTCAGGCTATCCGACGAGTATCGCTCTGTCCCGGGGAGGAAACGGCCGTGATGATCGAGATCGAAATGACCGACGCGGTCGGGGTCTATCAGGTCGACGAGCTGTTGAAACACAAACTACACGACTCCCGGCTCGAGGAGTACGTGAAGATCGTAGCGATCAACACGCGGGGCGGGGAAAATGAGCTGGTCGAACGGATCGAGATGTAGCCGACTTTGGCGAGTTTTCGGTCACTTTTAACCGTTCGGTCGTTCGAACCCGGTCCCGGAGAGATCGAGGCCGTCGTCGCCGATAGCCGCCTCACAGTCGAACACCGCCCGGATGGTGTTGTGCGCTTTCTCGTCGTGCATCGCCGGGTCCAGAGAAAAGACCCCGAACATGTCGCCGGATCGGATGCGTGCCGTGAAGACGTGCAAAAAGCGAAACATCGTTCGCAGCTCCGTATACATGAGCGACGTCGAGACGGACGCGAACCCGACGCGGGCCCGGACCGAATCCTCCTGGATGTCCCGGTCGAACAGCTTCGCGAACTCGAGGCTGATTCCCGTCAGATCGCCCGGCGAACTCAGCGTTCGAATCGGAACGCCCTCGATCTCGCTGTCGGCGTTCGTACAGTCGATAATACCGATCTGGTCGCGGGTCGCCCCACGCCGTTCGAGCTCTTTGACGACGGTTTCCGCGCCGGTGTTCGTCGTGATGACAACCGCCCGTTCGCCGTCTTTCGGCGCGACCGCATCCAATAGCCGCTGGTTCGTCACGGTCGAACCGCCGGTCATGAGGAGGCTCACGCCGTCGTCGAACGACGTTGCGGAATCGATCTCATCGACTCGATAGCTCACTTCGGATCACCTGATGAATCCTCGCTCGCGTCCGAATCGCCTTCGATATCGCGGACCATGGCGACGAAATCGTCGTCGTTCATATCGGGAAGTGTCGCGTTGAGCCGGGTTCTGAGATCGTCGATGCGTTCCTGAAGCCGCTGGAATTCCTCGTTCTCATCGAGTTCCTCTTTCGGTTTTGAGGAGCGAAGGGCGGCCTGTTTCGAGGAGAGGGCGTACAGTTCCTGTTCGATATCGTCGAAATCACCTCTGGAAAGCAGCCGCTGTATCGTTTCCAGTAGCTCCTCACGTTCGACGGGTTTGGTCAGATAGTCGTCGAAGCCCATGCTGATCACGTCGAAATCGGGCTCGACCGCCGTTACCATCGCGACCTTGCAGCCGGACACCGCCTTTCGAAGCTCCTGGAGGACTTCATCGCCGCTCATTCCGGGCATCAGTCGATCGAGCAGTGCGACGTCGATCTCCTCGTCGAAATGCTCGATCGCCTCCTCGCCACCGGTCGCGGTCAAAACTCTGTAGTCGTCCTCCAGCCATCGAACGTACAACTCGATGAGTGCACGCTCGTCCTCGACTACGAGGACCGTCGGCTTGTCATCTCCATCGACCATTATCTGTCTTACCTTTTGTAGGGTCCCTGTGATATGTATTCCGGGAGCTAGTCGTATCGAGACCCTCGCTCAGGGGCAGTCGCGGTCTCAATACAGCGTTTCGAACAGTTTCACTCCGGTCTCGGAAGCTTCTAATCGTCGGCACGACACGGTCAGATATGGCTCGGCTTCCGGGAATTGAGCCGTCGAAAGAGGTCATCTGTCACGTCGACATGGACTGTTTCTATGCGGCCTGTGAGCGACTTCGCGAGCCCGAGCTCGAATCGGAGCCGGTCGTCGTCGGGATGGGATACGAACCGAACGAAACACATGGGGCCGTCGCAACGGCAAGCTACGAGGCTCGAGAACACGGTGTCGAATCGGCGATGCCGATCCCCGAAGCGCTGGAACGGTTACCGCGCCGGACGGAGTCGGAAGGGTCCGGCGAAACGGGCGTCTATCGGCCGGTCGATATGGCGTTCTACGAATCGGTCAGCGAGGACATACGATCGGTCCTCGAGAACGCCACCGAGACGGTTCGGAACGTCTCTATCGACGAGGCGTACCTCGACCTCGACGGGACTGCCTGGGACGAAACGCGGGCGTTCGGCGAGTCGCTGAAGCGAACCATCGAAGCGGAGGCCGGTGTCCGAGCCTCCGTGGGAATCGCTCCAGATATGACGACCGCCAAACTCGCCTCCGATGCCGAGAAACCCGACGGATTGGTCGTCGTAAAGCCGGAAGAAGTGCGTGCTTTTCTCGCTCCGATGGCCGTCGAATCGCTCCACGGCGTCGGTCCGGTTACGGCGAATGCGCTCCGTGAGATGGGACTCGAGACGGCCGGGGATATCGCCGAGGCCGATGAGTCGGCACTCGTGGACGCCTTCGGTGAGCGGGGACGGGAGCTCTACGCGCAAGCGAGGGGCGAAGACGACCGGACGATTCAGCCGAAGGGGCGACCGAAGAGCCTCTCGAGCGAGTCGGCGTTCGTCGACGCCACGGATGATCCGTCACGAAAACGCCAGAAGGTACGGACGCTCTCGATGGAGGTCGCCGAGCGGGCGGCGGCGCGAAACGCCCTGTACAAGACGATCGGTATCAAAGTAGTCCGGCCGCCCTTCGATGTGAACACTCGGGCGAGATCCCTCTCGGGACCGGTGGACGATCCCGGACTGATCGAAACGACGGCGCTCGAGTTGCTCGCCGAGTTCGAAAGCGACCCCGTTCGGAAACTCGGCGTCCGGTTATCGAACCTCTCTTTCGACGAACGCGAGCAGGCGACGATCGAGGAATGGGATGGGCAAGATCGAACGGATACCGATCCGTTCGGAACGTGGCGTTCGGGGGATGGAAAGAGACGGAAGCAGACCGATCTATCGCGGTTTTTCTGAGGCGATACCGACGGGCGCGTTTTTGTTCCGATAGCGGGACAATGAACCGGATCGTCATTCCTTGAGGATCGGGAAGCGACCCGCTGATCAGCCGCACGGACCCAATCAGACTCGAACAGGCGGAACATGCCCCGGTTCCGGCGTCGGCGTTCCGCACACCCTCCTCGACCGACCACCGGTCCTCTTTCAGATCACGGGAAGCCTGGCCCCGTGATCGTATATAAACCCTTTCGGAACCCGGTTGATCCCGTGCCGGCGCTCCGTCCGACGACCGTCTGACTGAGAACTATGTGTATCGGCCGTCTGTCCTCCGGTGATGGGCGAGGAAACGATCACAGTCGGGGAAGTCAGTACCGGTGAGGACGCCGAAGAGGCGATCGATCTTCCCGTCGTCGACGTGCTCACTGGACGTGGGTTCGTAACCGGAAAGAGCGGGAGCGGGAAGTCGAACTCGGCGAGCGTCGTCTGTGAGAAACTGCTCGACAGCGGCTACGGTATTTTGATCGTCGACATCGACGGCGAGTATTACGGCCTCAAAGAGGAGTACGAGATCCTCCACGTCGGCGCGGACGAGGAGTGTGATCTCCGCGTCGGTGTCGAACACGCCGGGAAGATCGCCGAACTCGCTTTGGAACAGAACGTCCCGATCATCCTCGACGTGTCGTCGTTCCTCGACGAGTCGAAGGCCCGCGAACTCCTGACCGAAGTGACGAAACAGCTCTTCGCCAAGGAAAAGAAGCTGAAACAGCCCTTCCTGATGCTCGTCGAGGAGGTTCACGAGTATATTCCGGAGGGAGGTGGAATCGACGAGTGTGGCCGTATGTTGATCAAAGTCTCGAAACGCGGCCGGAAACACGGTCTCGGGATCGTCGGGATCAGCCAGCGCCCGGCCGACGTAAAGAAGGACTTCATCACACAGTGCGACTGGCTCGTCTGGCATCGGCTGACCTGGAACAACGACACGAAGGTCGTCGGACGGATCCTCGGCGCGGAGTACGCTGACGTGATCGAGGAGATGGACGCGGGCGAAGGGTTCCTGATGACCGACTGGGAGGAATCGATCCGACGGGTCCAGTTTGAGCGCAAACGGACCTTCGACGCCGGAGCGACGCCGGGGCTCGACGATTTCGAGCGTCCGGAGCTGAAAAGCGTCAGCGGCGAGCTGGTCAACGAACTACAGGAGATAACCGACGAACAGAATCGTCGGGAGAACCGGATCGAAGAGCTAGAGCGGGAGGTACAGCGAAAGGAAGAGCGCCTCCGGGATCTCGAGCGACAGCTCTCGGAAGCCAAAGATCTCAAACAGATGGCCGATCGGTTCTCGCGGGCGATGATGGAGCAGGTAACCGGCCGACCGCTTTCGGCGGCTCCGGGACGACAGAGCGAGTTGGATGAGGCTGCGGCCCGTCGACTTCGACGGGACCCCGAACTCGAAGCCGAACTCGAAGCGGTCAGAAACGGCGAGCAGGATCCGACACCGCCGCCGGTTCCCGACGCCGAAGCGGAATGGGAGGCTACCCAGTCCGCGTCGGAAACCGGTTCGATGGACGACGAAGAAACGACCGAAGAGACGTCCCGTGAACCGCTGCGAACCGGGGCCGACAACGGAACTGCGACGGACGAAAGAGACGGGACCGACAGTGAAAAGAGAGAGACGGGGTCGGAGGCGTCACGGGAGCGTGGCGACGAATCGGCCGATACGGGCGTCTCCCGATCGGACGAACCGCTCGTCTCCCGTCTCAGACGCGAGATCGAGGGTCTCGACGAGATCGCGTCCGGCATGCTTCGTCAGTATCGGACACACGGTCCCGCATCGCCACAGGATATCCACGCCGCTGCGGGCGGCTCGGGCGACCGCGGCCCGGCATACGCGACAAACCGGACACTTCGACAGCGTGGGCTCGTTTCACACGTCGGCTGTGGGCAGTACGATTACGCGCTGACGGAGCTCGTCCGCGAGGAACTCACGGATCCGCTCCGTCCTGAAGACGAACCGAACGACGAGACGGTGGTGGATCTCGTTTCGTCCATCGAAACAACGCTCGGGACGGGAGACCACGAGGCCCCAAGTTCTGGATCGGAACCGGCAGAAGCGAAAAGAGCCGAGTCGACGACCGCCGAGCCGTGGCCGGAGCTATAACGGCTCGACCAGCGCTTCGAGCGCGGCTCTCGGATCGTCGGCCTTAGCGACACCGGACGCCAGAAGGACACCTTCGGCCCCGAGTTCGGCCGCCGCACTGAGGTCTTCACCGGTCGAAATCCCGGCTCCACAGAGCACCGGGACGTCCCCGCCCGCCGCCTCCACGGAATCAGTTACGATGTCCGGATCGGCCTTCGAGACGGGCATCCCGGTCCCGATGAGTTCGGGGGGTTCGACGGCGACAAAATCGGGGCTCAAACTCGCGGCAGCGGCGATCTGTCGGGGATTGTTCGCACAGACGATCGTCTCCATGCCAGCACGCTCGGCGGATCGAATGGCGTCGTCGATCCCGGCCAGTCGGAGGCGCTTTTCGGAGTGATTGAGAAGCGTCCCCGTCGCGCCGGCCCGGGCCGTCGCTTCCGCGAGCGTCGACCCGGTGTGTGAACCGTGTTCGACGCCCGACACGTGTTGTGCCCAGGTCTCCACGCCGGTTTCGGCGACCGGAGCGATGTCGGCCGCCTGCGGTGCGACTGCGATCCGGACGCCGGTCTCGTCCGCGACGTCGGCCGCGACCGTCGCGATCTCGGTCGGATCACAGGGGTAGGCTTTCAGGTTGAGCAGGACGAACATATCGTTCCCGGGTCGCCCACGGAAAAATAGCTGTCCATCGTGATCGGTCGTTTCGAGCGATCCCAGGCGTCAATGCCCTACCGACCGGACGCCTGCTTCGGACGGCTCCCTTCGAGGGGTTCTTACTCTACCGGCCGATACGGGCAGTATGGACCGGCTCGTGAGTCGCCGAACAGTTCTCGCAGGCGCTGGTGTGGCGCTCGCCGGCTGTGCGAGCGACGACGAGTCCCCCGACAGGGATCCGATCCCGGACGAGGAACGGGAGCCGCTAACGGGTTCCTGGCCGACACTCGCGCACGACGAGGCGAACACCGGGTACGCGTCGGGGATCGACGGACCGTACACCGAAATCGGCGAGGAATGGGTCTTCGAGACCGGCGGGTCCATCACCGCGAGTCCGGTGATCGCCGGGAACACGCTCTACGTCTGCTCGTCGGACGGGTCGGTGTACGCCGTCGACCCGTACGTCGGAGCCGAGATCTGGTCGTTCGAGACCGACGGATCGATCGCGAGTACGCCTGCCGTCGTCGACGGGACGGTGTATGTCGGCTCCGGCGACGGGCACCTGTACGGGCTCGATGCATCGGACGGAACCGAACAGTGGCGATTCGACACCGAGGGTCGGATCGGTGCCAGTCCCACCGTCGATGACGAGTCGGTGTATATCGGCTCCGTGAGCAACGCCGTATTCGCCGTCGATAGAGCCGACGGAGAGCTTCAGTGGCGGTTCGATACCGGGGGATCAGTACTGGGTGCCGCGGCGCGCTCGGGTGACCACGTATACTTCGGTTCCGGAGATCGTGCCGTCTACGCGCTCGATGCGTCGGACGGAACGGAGCGCTGGTCGCTCCGGACCCGCGGAAATATCGCGGGGGCACCGACCGTCGCCGACGGGACGGTGTACGTCGGGAGCAGAGACAGCAACGTCTACGCGATCGATGCCGACGAGGGGGATCAAAAGTGGAATTTCGACGTTAACGGACAGATACAGGGTAGCCCGGCAGTCACCGACGAAACGCTCTTCGTCGGATCGAGCGACGAATCCGTCTACGCGATCGAACTGGACAGCGACGACCCCGAGGGCCGGTGGCGTTACAGGACCGGTGGTCCCGTCACCGCGAGCCCTGCGGCGACCGCAACGAACGTCTTCGTCGCGTCCACGAGCGGCAACGTCTTCGCGATCCTGCCCGACAACGGGGGCGACGTCTGGCGGTTCGAAATCGACGCGTCGATCCGAGAGGGTCCCGCCGTCTCCGAGGACTGGCTCTACTTCGGAGCGTCGGACGGTGCGATGTACGCCATCCACTCGGGGTGAACTGATCCGTCTGGTCGGTCGTCGGGCAGTATCGATGTCGACAAATCAAGACACGCAAGGGACAGCGCCGCTTTTGAGACCGATAGATTCGACGCAGCAATACGTTCCATCATCGCTCACTTACTGTCGATCACCACTCCATCCCCTCGGGCGAGGACGGAACCGAAAGCGGGCTCGAGGGGAGGTCCCCGCTCGGATCGGGATCGTTGTACCCCTTCGGTGCGACGTCGTTCGGCGCGTCCGGGTAGAAAAGCGACGCGATCGCGTGGAGATGCTGTCGACCGACGTCGAGTTCGAACTGCCCGCCCCCGAAGGTCCGGACGTCGTTTCGCTCGCAGTAGTCGATGGTGTCGAAAAGCGACCGAACGGAGCCGAACCGGGAGGGTTTGATGTTGAGCCACGATGGCTCCCACGGGAGTTCCTCGATCGTCTCGACGCTCCGGATCGGGTAGTCCCAGGTGACGCGTTCGGTGTGGCCCTCGAAAAGCGTCCGTGTTTCCGCCGTTAGCGACGGGTCCTCGATGAGCGCGTCCGGGAACGCCTCGAGAACCGCCTCGTAGAGCGCCGGATCGGCCGGCTGGTCGACGCTCGTCCCGTGGTACTGCCCTTTGAGATCGAGTACGCGGACCGCGTCGGTGTCGGCCAATCGCTCGATCGTCTCGGCCGTCCACCCCGAAACGGGGTCGAGTTTGAACTCGAGGTCGGGATCGCGTCGGAGCCACGCCGAGATTCGTTCGCCCGTCGGCGGCTCCTCTAAACGTGTGCTCACGACGAACCGCACCGGGCTGTACTCGCGCTCGAATCGCTCTGCGAGCGTCGTTTCGGCCTGTTTGAGTCCGAGATCGAGCGCGGCGCTCTCGAAGGCCCACCGTCGGTAGTTCCGGAAGACAGCTTGCTCCGGTTCGGCACCGAAGAACAGGTCAGTCCCGGACAGCTCCCGGGAGAACTCATCGAGGGAGTACCGCCCGGTGATCGGAACGCTTTCGCCTTCCTCCGAGAGGACGTCGTGGGCGTCGCCGTCGTAGGTGACGTCCTCGCCCCGTCCGGTCTTGCCGTCGCCGTGGAGGGAAACGACGGTCGTGACTCTGGAGAACCCGCTCGACGTTTCGCGCTCGTGTCGTGTCAGGTCGCATCCCTCGATGTGGATATCGAGATCGGCGACGCGGTCATAGAGCATGTCTTGTCGATACAGTCGACGAGTATTTAAATCACTGAGCGGGCGTCCGTTCGTCACTCGTGGGATCGGAATCCGGAAAGCCAGTGCGATCGCCGATCGACGAACCGGACACCGATCTTTCCATCACAGCGGATATTCAGAAACCGGGCTCTTTCCCCGCCTCGGAAAACGCAGCGAAGGTGCGCCGAGCGTATCAGAGGACGCAAACTCCGTCCGTTCGAGTCACCGTTTCGTGATGTAGCCGCTCCGGCATGCGTTCCGAGAGGAGTAAGACTTCGTCGGGTTTGGTTCCGGATCCCAGAGGACATCATAGATCCCGTGATCGCACGGTCGTTCCTCGGCAAACGTCTCGAGGGCGTCGTTATACGCGACATGACCCGATAGCATGATTCCGTCTTGGGCGAGATCTCCCCAGACGAGTTCGAATTCGAACAGCATCCGTGAGGTAGACCGCTCCGAATCGTGGACGAAATAGTCGATGTCATCGACCTCCGAGACGAGGGCCGGCAGCTCTTCTCGACTGTTTCCCAGATTGAGTTTCCATCGGTCCTGTAGCGCTGTCGGGATTATCCACCCCGGCTGTTTATCGGCTGGAACGAAAGTGCTGTCACCACAGGACGGCCCGTTCCGATCGTAATGGATATCGGGATTCGCTGTGATCTCCGCTTTGGGATCGCCCGTCTCAGGTTCGAGGGACTTCGAGTAGTCGAGCGAGTATAGCGTTCCACTGTCGTTCGCTGCGAGCGCGAGTAGGATCGCAGTCGTCGAGACACCGTTGTACACCCCCGTTTCGACGAGCGTCTGTGGTTCGTGTTTCCGGATCAAACAGTAGTGGTTCACACACACGTTGAGGTGTGCGTCAAAGAAGGTGCGCTCTGCGGATACCTCACCGACATGTGATTTTACGATATCCCTGATATCCGTCTCGAAGAACTCCTGTTTGTACTTCTCGTACTCGTCTTCGCTCTCAAAGAACCGGTTGACGAGATGTTCGTACGCCCGTTGCTTTTCTTTCAGCCGGACCCATGATCGCCGTGGGTTGACGAAGTAATACGACTCTTTCGCGATTCGTTTTGACCCCTCCGGCAACTGATCGTATATTTTTTTGACGTTTGTCAGGTAGTACTTCGTCCTGTAGGTTTGGTATGATTCTTTGAGGTCAATCGACATAGTTCGGTACTCGTTTCTGTAATTAAGAACCCCTCAGACATAGTTAAACCATCATTACCGGCTGTCACAGCGGTTTCGATTGATTCTGAGTTCAGAGTACAGCCCGCATTCTCATCCGCCAGGGGTGAGAGGAAGGTATCGATTCCTGAAAAGTCACCAGGAGATCGTTGCGGGAGAAGTACAGTTACAACTGGAAGTCAATGCACACCTGATCGAACAACTACTGTTTGGTCAGCGAGCACATAGTTCCAGTTGGTAGTGCAGTCCGCCCGATACTTCACCGAGTGATTGCTAACGCCGGGGAGACCAACAGAGGCCTCGAACCACTCCGCTCGAAATCGTTCACAGTCGTAGAGTGCCGGTTGGGAAACTGCCCCGGTAACTGTCAGATGTATCCCAACGCGGAGAGTCGCTCTTCGATGTTCTCATTGTCGTTCAGGCCGCTATAGGACGATAACAGCTCTTCCGCGGATGTCGTTTCTCTGTCTGTGGCTGTGGTCTCTACCCAGGGAACGTTTCGAAGCTTCGGGTGGGGGACACCGTATATGTGTGAGTACAACCCCCATTCACCGAACAGTTCGCCGTGGTCTGCCGTTATTGCAACAGTTTCCGCGTCCACGTTTTCCAGCAGGAGTTCGACCGAATCAAGGACCGAACGAAGGTTGTCCAGGTATTCGTCCCACACGACCGACTTCTCACCGCCGTTTCGAAGGTATTTAAACGGAAAGTCCTCGTGCGGTTCGTAATGTCCCCTCTCCATCGCATCGGTAATGTACGGTGCATGTGGCTGCATGTAATGCACCATCATCTTTTCACTCGACTCCTCTCTCGCCTTTCGAATGGCGTGAGCTGTGACAACGTCCGGTGGATAACACGTTCTGCTCGATTCACCGTTTATTTTCATCCCCTCGGCAAGTTTGAACGATGCGAACTCGCCGCCAACGGTGTTGTTTTTCACGAGCAGTTCCTCGAGGGATTTGTTTTCGTAAATAGTACCCATAGTTTCGTACGTTTCCAGTTTATTGACGTTCTTCGTCCGGACCTGGTTCGAGTACGGGTTACTGGTAACGTACGATGTCGACCGGATCGCCGGGAGGTGATCTCTTATGAACGTGTTGTGGATGAACTCGGAGGAGGTGCTACCGACGGAGGTGATCTCATCCACATCAGTTATAAAATCGTATTCGTCAGCCACCTCCCTCAGTGCATCTGTCCGACACGCATCGAGAATGATTAGCAGGTCCCACTCACGGTCGTATACCGTGTTTTCCGGCGGGAAATACGATCGAACAGTACAGTACAAAAACACAAACGTTGCACGGAGGGATTTCAGAAGAGATTTCAGCGTACTCATACCCATACGATACAGTAGATCGTACAAAGTAAAGGAGTCATTTCCGGCGGTCTATACGATCCGTACGACAGACAGAGATCTCCACCGGGATGCGTTAGGGAGACCTACTGAGGTTTCGTCACTCTCTACGAACCTGAGAGAACGTCGATGATCACCACTTTTGAGGGTGCTACGTATAAGTAGTGAACTCATTCTATTACCGATAGGGGAGTATTGCTTAGTCGTGACTGAGTTCACTGAAAAGCCACCGTTCGATAGGACCACAGATACGTTATCAAACATCCAGCGGCGGACTGGTGGAACGTAGCCCATGCATGTAAAGCAGGTCGAGATGTCCGAATGGGATACTCTGCTCCCGAATTCGGGGTTCAGTGTATTTCATACGTCCGAGAGCCTTCGAGTACTCGACGAGCACACGTCCACTGAACTACGCCTGTTCGCTGGATTCAAAGGACAGGAACCGGTGGGCCTCTTTCCGTTGTTTGTCAAGAAACGGTTGAACTTTCGAACGGTGCTCTCTCCGCCACCAGGGTTCGGCGTCCGCGAACTCGGACCGCTGCTGTTTCCACTTAGTCCCAAACGCAAGAAACAGGAAACACTGAACCGGGAATTCACGGAACGTGTCATGGATGCTGTCAGCGCGGACAACAGTACCACGTTGTTCTGGATGTCTGCAGTTCCTTCTTACCGGGACCCCCGGCCGTTCGAGTGGGCGGGGTTCGATATCTTCCCGAGACACACGTATCAACTAGAGTTGACGTCAAGAGATTCAGAAGAGGTGTTGAAGTCGTTTTCGAAGAGTCTCCGTCGGGATATTCAGACCGGGGAGTCTTCCGACGTTACCGTCCAACTCGGAGATCGAGAATCCGACGCGAAGAAGGTTTACGAATCGATCGAACGGCAGTACAGAAATCAGGACAAAGACTTCCCCTCTTCGTGGGAGTATATATACGATATGACAGAGAGCCTCGGTCGGGATGACCGTTCGAGGGTGTACGTCGCCGAATCGGCTGACGGCGAGTTCCTTAGCGGGATCATCGCCCTGTACTCGAACGAGACGGCGTACTTCTGGAAAGGTGGGACCGGACGGTCGAATCACAACTTCAGCGTCAACAGCCTCCTGCACTGGCGAATCATCCGCGATATTCTCGAGGACCGGATCGAATACGACATCGAACGGTACGATTTCCACACCGCGAACAACGATCGGATCGTACAGTACAAGAGCAAGTTCAACCCCGATCTCGTCCCGTACTACAGGGTCGAATCCGCGGGCCTACCGATGCGGGCTGTAAAAAAGGCGTATCGAACGATCACCTTTTGAGTATCCTCCAGTCACGACGAATAGTACCGAGGGGAACTCCCGGGACGTGATGCTGGGTAGCGACCACGTGTCTTTGTTTCTCGCGAGTGACGAGCAGTACGGATACACTGGCCCAGAGTACGCAGAAATCCCGGTGCAATCGGTTCGACCCATAATAAGAAATTTGATATTTTGGGTGTGTTTTGTCGCGGGCGACATTCGCGAGTCATCGCATCTGCCCGCAGCGATTTACGCTCTAGTGGGTCGGTCATAGATCAGCCAGACATTGTCGAGACACTGGTAGCTGTCTGCTACCGTCGTACGATGGGGGGGTGAAACGCCGTCGCCGACCTACTGTTGGTCCAGATCTCGTTTCCGCAGTTGCTCGGAGTACATCTACCTTACTAGCCTGCTCGGTTCGGTTGGTTCATCCTACAGGCCAAAACGGAAAACAGGAGGCCGAAACAACAATTGAGGCCTCAACCTCCGTCGCTCTAAGTGTAAGGTTTCGTTAATAGAACGAGCTGCGGAACAACGATCAGCAGTGTTTATGATAGATTCTGGCAACGAAACGTCACCATCACTGAGACACGTGTTCATACATGATAGATACGATTCATTTCGGGAGTATTCCTCAGTACTTCGACCAGCGAATGGACGGAACAGTGATCTTGCTAGGAAAGAAATCCAAGAGACGATCACTCGTGATGGCGGTCGTCGGCGGGCTGGTTCTCGGTTCCCTTCTCGGAGCGGTCTGGATGTTCGGTAGCGAGGAGATCGGGTCCGCATCAACGGGCGGAGAGATGACCCAGTCTACTGGGGTGACAATATCGACGGATGATATCGACATCGTCAGTTACGCTAACCTCACCGACGAGCCAGAGAGTCTCTCAAACGTTGCCCCCGGGGAAACAGACAGTTCCGATGTGATGAGCGACGATCGGCACGCCAGTAACGGATTTCCGAGTGAAACGGACGCCACGGTACGGACTCCTCCTGATACTGCGGTCGAGACTGTCGGAAATCTCGGCGACGCCGATGAGGACACGGATCAACGAACGATAGATTCGTGTACCGAAATCGTCGAGTCCGGTCGGTACGAACTGGTCGGCGATGTCGAGGGCGAGGCTGTGGGTTCCGCCGAAGAGGGCGATGACGCCTGCCTCCGGATCACCGCTAGCGATGTGTTACTGGACGGTAACGACAACACGGTCGTCGGTGCCGGCGACGAAGAGACGACCGGCGTCCTCGTGGCGAGTAGCGAAGAGATAGCGACTGAGAACGTCACTATCCGAAATCTGCGGGTGGAGAGCTGGGGTACAGGTATCCAGATCGGGATCGAATACGACCACCCGAGTGACGCGCGTCTCGAGAACGTGATCGTCAATGAAAACGGGAAAACCGGGATCTACGTGGAGAATTCCGGTGGTGCTGACATCGAGGGCGTAGAGGCCCACCGAAATGGTGGTGCCGGGATCGGCACAGGTGAAGAGGGAGACCTCGACTCGCTGATGGATGTGACCGCGAACGAGAACGATGTCGCCGGAGTCGCCCTGGACCATACATCCGATCTGGTCGCCGAGGAAATCACTGTCTCCGAAAACGGTGGGCACGGACTCCTACTGGGATGGCGAGTCTATACCAGCGAATTTACGGACGTCACGGCGACGAATAACGCTGGAGACGGACTCCATTTAGATACGGATGTAAACAGCAACGAGTTCTCGGGGATCGTCTCGTCGGGGAACGCCGGGCACGGTATCTACCTGGGCATCGCCGGTGGGAACGTCTTTCGTGACTCGACGATCGAAAGTAACGGAGATGTCGGGGTCAGACATATCGAGGATGGAAGCGAGTACGTCAACGTGACGATCCGTGACAGCGAAGACTGGCAAGTCGAGACGAACAGGTGGGCTCCCTTCACTGCATCGGAACTCGTGATCGGCGATACCGCGGAGTTCGTCATCGATGCAGAGTCAGTCTCTCTCGAAGATGTCGACCGGGACGAGCTTGAGGAGTTGCCGGAAGATGCCCGCCCGGTCGGTGACGGCGTCGAAATCGGGGGAATCGAAGATGGCGTTGACGCCAGTCTCGAGTACGACAGGGACGAAGCCGACGGACAAATAGAGCTGTGGCGCTACGACGGCGATGAATGGACTTCCGAGGAGACAGTCGGTGAGACTGACGGCAGTATCGAATCGACCCTCATCGAGGACGGCATCTATGCACCCATCCTGATCGAGGAAGACTCTCCAGAGGTCGATCTGGACATCGCTGTCGATGAACAGGACGTCACTGTCGTAAACCAGCATGACACGGCTGTCGATGTCACAGCGACCGATGACGAGACGGACGAAGAACGGCTAATCGAGGTTGGGGTCGACGAAACGGTGACCGAGGAGTTCGAATCCGGAGACTACACGTTGAGAGGTGAAGTGGAGGACGAACGACCGGTGACACTGAACGGCGAGGAGGAGCTCTCGATCACCGTCATTGCAGCCGATCCACCGGCGTTCGCAGTCTCTGATCTACACCCCCAGAACGCGACGATTTCCGAGGGTGATGAGATCGACGTCTCGGCGACGATCGAAAACGTAGGTGGGACGACAGGAACGCAGACCGTCGAGTTCACTGTTTCCGGACACAGCGCGACCGAGGTGGTCGACCTCGGGGTCAACGAGAGCATGGAACTATCGTTCACCTGGACGCCCAGCGCCGACGATGTCGGCACCCACGCCATCACAGTCGCAACCGGGAACGAAAGCTCCACGACGGACCTCGTGGTCGACGGGTCTGCAGACGATGCTGTCGATGACGAGGAATCGGAGAGCGGCGGTGCCGAGGAGGAATCAGAAGATGTCGCCGACGAGGGGACGGATGAGAATACAACTGCCGACTCTTCTGACGACGTTGCCGACGACGAGGAGGCGGATAACGAAACCACCGGCGGTGAAGGCGCGAATGACGAAGATGTCGAAGGTTCTGCTGACGACGTCGCCGTCGAGGACAGCCCCGGATTCGGTATCAGTAGCGCACTCGTGGGGCTCGGTGTCACCGTCTATCTCCTCAAGCGTCGTTTATACTAGTCGGGAGAAGTCAGTGCAGATCCACTCGCGGGTTTCAGGCCACCGTGGCCGTCGCTGGCCATCCTGACGCGAGTGGTGTGGAAACAGTTCTACCGACTAGTATCGCTGACATCGGGACAGCATCTGACCGAGGCACTCGCCACCATCACGGCTCAGATCCGTGCTCAGATTTACTCTCCGTCCGCTTCGATGTGGCTCCGAGCCTCCGCACGCGTCATCCCGCGTACGCCGCACGAACACGACAACAGTTCCGGGTCGGCGAGTTCGTCGACCTGTTCGGTTTCGCTCCGACGGAGTTCGCCCGCCTGGTCGTCGTATTCGAAGGTCACCCGATAGTTGACCTGCGCCACGCCTTCGATCCGGTGGTCTGCCTCCGAATCCGGCTTTTCGATGGCCGCAGCGTGTTCGGCCTGCATCTCCGCCTTCCACTCCTTGAGAGCATCGTTCATGTCGGCATCATCGGACATAGGCGTGTAGACGGAACAGCCCTCAAAAAGGTCGTCGACGATCCCCTCTCGGACCGAGCGCTCCGAAAGGTTACGGCGGAATATCGGTTCGTTCCGACGACGGACCCCGAAATCTAACTCTCGATACTGCTGAAAATCCACACCGCGAACGGCCTCCGGGATTCCGGAGGGATTTGACCCCGCCGATAGCGAAGACACCGATCGGCCGAAATCGATGGATACGAGCGAACGGCAGGAATGTATGCGAGAAGCCCATAACAGCGTTATGAGCCGAAATCTGCTTGTCGATGGGGAGTGGAAAACGGATCGAGCCTTACAGCGGTATCGAGGCGAAAGCCCACCCGTTTACGGGTGTGGATGAAGCCGACTACTGGAAATCTCTCCACGGGATGGAGCCATCCCGGAGTTTTATAGTTCAATCGGAACGTAAGCATGATCTCACTGAGGCGGTCTTGCCGCCCTGTTAAACAGATAATATCGGGATTCGAGCCACACCACGTCTGAAGGAATCCTCTTCGGGTCGCTGGTTGTGGATTCCGAACAGCACGGTAACTCTGAATCCCATTCCGGGATAGGAGTAACGGCGGCTTGGCCCCGCCAGCAGTCCGGTCATGCCGACCACGACTGCAAACCTGAAACTCCCAACCAAGCGGTGCGGTGCCGTGGGAATCCCACCCCCGTTCACGGGTGGGGGGAGGTCAACGACGAAATTAACCGTCTGGGACATCTTCTCCACCCATCCAAACATTCCAGCTTCGATCCCGATTTCGCTCCGTCTTCATTGCATACCTTTTAGCAGTATTATGCAATCATCACTACAGCTGAAATCTATTATCCGTAGAGGGTTTCAACAAGGTCCAAGAGGCAGCTTCTCGGAATGTTTCGCCCACCGTTATTCGGACTGTTGACGTCCCAGTCTTCGTGGTAAAGCGACCTGATTGACGCCCTCATTGAGAGAGCTATTTTGTAGTTCCAAAGTGAACCGTAGACTATGTCCTCTCGCGTTTTAGTGCCCGTTGATGGCTCGGCCGAATCACGACTGGCTTTCACCCACGCTCTCGCGCAGTTCCCCAATGAACACATAACCCTTCTGCACGTGATCGAACCGTTTCCAGACCATACGAAAGCAGGCGGACACGAAGGAGAACGGATAAAACAGGTCTTCGAAAAAAGACAGCGCTTGCTGGACGACATTGCGGAACGAGGAGACGGATATAGTGGAACGATTACGACGGACCTCGTCTACGGTCGACCGGTTCACGTGATCCCACGGTACGTCGAGACGCACAGGATCGATGCGGTCGTCATCGGCTCTCGCGGTCGCGACGGGACTGCTCGTCTCTTGTTGGGCAGCGTCGCAGAAACGGTTGTACGTCGCGTCCCCGTTCCGGTGACAGTGGTTCGCTCGAAGGATGGAGACGACAAAGAGTGTTACCACCCTCCCAAACACGTGCTTGTTCCGTTTGATCGATCCATCTGTTCGCGCAATGCCCTCGAATACGCGTTCGAACAGTTCCCGGACGCAACGGTGACAGCGCTTTTCGTGAAGTATCCCATGTTCGAAGCGTACGAACCCATCGACTCAGAAGACGATCTCGACGACATAATTGCTGAAAACGAGGCGGCCGAAAGTGAGACTCACAACGTCTTCGAAATGGCACGACAAATTACAGAGCTGCACGAACGAGGCGTTGAAACCGCAACTGAAGAGGGGGACCCTGTGCGGGGGATTCTCAAGTGGCTCGGCGAGAACCATGTCGATCACGTGGTGGTCGGGTGTCACGGACGACACGGGGTCGCTAGATGGTTACTCGGAAGTGTCGCAGAGACCGTCGTTCGCCGTGCACCCGTTCCCGTCACTGCCATAAGATAACTAATTCAGATTCTGCTAACACCTTGGGCAATACTGAACTATAACAATCCGGAATCTGAAGAGAACTGTATAATGGATCTGTGGTCGTCGCGAACCGGCTTTATTCTCGCTGCCACCGGAGCGGCCGTCGGTATCGGGAACATCTGGCGTTTCCCGTCAGTCGTCGGTCGAAACGGCGGTGGTGCGTATCTGATCCCGTTCCTCGTTGCCGTATTCGTCTTCGCGGTGCCGCTCATGATTCTCGAAATCAACAGTGGCCGACGGACACGCGCCGACATTGTCACCACGTTTCGTGACGTTCGGCCACGATTCCGGATCTTTGGGTGGTTCATCGTTGCTATCGTCATTCTGATTCTCAGCTACTATCTCGTCATTACGGGATGGATTCTCGCGTTCCTGAGCTCAGCGATAACTGGGAGCGACATTTCGTTGGCTAGCTTTACCGCGTCGTATGCCCCGGTGCTTTCCTTTACCGTCTCACTCCTCGTTGTTGCGGCAGTACTTTCCCTCGGGGTGCGAGAGGGGATTGAACGATTGACGACGATACTCATGCCGCTCGTGTTCGCGATTCTCCTCGGGATGGCAGCCTTCTCAGTGACGTTGCCGGGGTTTTCAGAGGGAGTGGCGTTCTTTTTGACACCCGATCTGTCTGTCTTGGCTGACCCGCTCATCTGGAGCGCCGCGTTCGGTCAGGCCTTCTTCTCGCTGTCCGCTGGAATGGGGATCCTCATCACGTATGGGAGCTACGTGGGCGAAGAGATGGACATTCCGGAAGCCGCGGCTATCATTGCGGTGGCGGACGTAATCGTCGCTGTCTTAGCTGGTATCGTCATCTTCCCCATCGTCTTCACGTTCGACCTCGAACCCTCACTCGGAACGGAACTGGCGTTCTCCACCCTTCCTGCAGCGTTTTCGCTCCTCCCGGGTGGACGGATCGTTGCGGGGGCATTCTTCGGTCTCCTCTTTGCAGCCGCGATCACCTCAGCTGTCTCCATGATGGAAGTTGGCGTCTCGACCGTTCGGGGTGCAACACGGTTCTCACGGCGACAAGCGACGATACTCGTCTCTGTCTTGGTGTTCCTCCTGGGGATGCCGTCACTGCTGAGTTACACGCCGTTCCAACTCCAAGTGTGGGGTACGCCCTTTCTCGACCTCTTGGACAACTCTGTCGGGACGCTCGGACTGCCAGTCACGGCGCTCATGATCTCGATCACGTTCGGCTATTTTGCGAGACACGAGGAGGTCCGGGTACCGCTCACCGAGCGATTGATTACCACGTCTACGAAATACCTCCTTCCGCCGGTTCTCGTCGCAATTATCGCCTCGCAGCTGTTCCTCGGGTTCGATTTCCCTGGCTGGCGTACGCTTCCTGGCAGTACGATGGACCGAGCGCTTATCTCCGCCATAGTTCTCGTCTGTATCGGTGTCCTGGCCTACCTTCTGGTTCGTCTCCAACGAGCAGGGGCTAAGTGACTACCCCGTCTGTTTCGGGTGTTCCGATCGACAATACGAAATGAGATACGGAATTGAGCGATTCGATGCGGCCGTCATCGAGAGATCAAAGTGGTTGCTGGAAGTGCTATGCTGACCTCGCCAGATCATTTACTTCCTGTTCTGAGGAAGTCTGACTCTATTGAAATCCTTAGAGAGTTACAGGTTTGTACTGTGATTCTACGGGATGAATGCTCTCCCGAAGGCGCAGATTCTCCGATGTACTGAGAAGGCGATCCACTTGGCACGTCGCGCGGCCTCTCGATACTCTTCGAAACTCTCCAAACATCGTTATACACACCCGCAGCACGTTGTTCTGCTGTGTTTCATAGTTCTGAAAAACACGACCCACCATGGATTGCTTGACGAACTGATCGAGATGCCACAGGTTCGTCGTGTTCTTGGCTTCGCTGAACTTCCTGCGCCATCAACACTCTGTAAGGCGTTCAACCGGCTTGATGGCCGTGTGGCGTGTCTTATTGGGTCTCTCAGCGACGTTACTTCCGACAAGCGGCGTCGTTTGGGTTGATGCATCAGGATTCGACCGCAGTCACGCCTCCAAACACTACACAACACGAGCCAAACTCACGGTTCAGCAGATCAAAGTGACACTACTGGTGGATACGCATGTGAACATATTCCGTAGAACTATGAGTTGACGAAACCATCCACGTGTATATGAATATCCTCGTCCCAATCGATGGCTCAGAGCCATCAATGGCCGCTCTCGAATACGCCTGTACCAACCACCCAAACGCAACGATCACAGTACTGTACGTTAGCGACACAGCGAAGGGGCAGAATAGATCTATGGCGGGTGGAAGCTTCAAAGAATGGAAACAGACAGAAGAACGTTGTGCTGAAGAACTGCTCGATACAGCCCGTGAGAAAGCGGCTACATTCGATGTGGACATCGAGACTGTCCACGAATTCGGGGCTCCTATTCGGTACATCGTGCGGTATGCAGAAGAAAACGAGTTCGATCAGGTGGTCATCGGAAATCATGGTCGTGATGGCGTCTCACGGCTTGCACTCGGAAGCGTTGCCGAGCGGGTCGTCCGCCGTGCCTCGATGCCCGTTGTCGTCGTCAAGGCAGACGATTCAACTTGAGTGGTAGCAGGGAGCCTCCTCCCTCAAGAAGCGATCGGCGTCAGCCGTGAGCGAGTAGGGTAGTTCACAGAAGTTCCGAGAGTAGAATCGCAGCAAGCCCGAAGTAGATGAGCAGGCCTGAGACGTCCTTGATAGTAGTGAC
>LKMJ01001202.1_pt1 | contig 22387 bp, 20 predicted proteins | sample 643391 | NCBI WGS metagenome assembly LKMJ01 (sample SAMN04112250, study PRJNA286221) | soda lake metagenome | biome: soda lake; feature: Kulunda Steppe; material: water; isolation source: sample PL-Br10 brine of Picturesque Lake | place: Russia: Kulunda steppe | collected 2010-07
CCTGCGTACATGTTTTTAACATTTTATATTTTTCAGGATTGTATGCTCTATTAGCCATTTCTTCAAAAAATGTAAATGGAACATCATACATATAAGAACCATATTCTTTAAATGAAACACATAATTGCCCATATTTATAGTCTGATTTTTCTCTCCAAACAAATGATTTAAATTTTTCAGAATTAATTGTTTCTTCATTTTTCTCTGTCACATAAATTCGATGACCACTTTTAATGTTCATACCTATTATAAAATACCTATGAATAAATAATTTTCTTTTTGGTTTTAATATTAAATGTCAGATAATTTCACTTACAGCGTTGTTAGTGGGATTTATGGACTAAATGTACCGTTAAACGTTGTTTAACGTTGCTTTAGTGGTAGACTCCACTCTAACGAACCCTTTTAATACAAGTTTACTTTATTTAGTATACAAACCTACTTGTATAAATCAGGTAATTTGGCTTGTTTTGGACGCTCACTAACACAACCCCACTAACAACACTGTTAGTGAGATTTTGTATTAATATAAAAGAAAACGGTGCATATAAAATTTTTGTTTAATACGTAGTATTAATCCAAAAAAGAACATTTAAGTATGTATAATACATAGTGTAGTATACAACAATGCCTAAATGTAAAAACTGTAACTCACACATATCAGAAGACTTTAGAAGAGTATTTAGTAATAGAAGTGGTAAAGTTCATGCTTGTCCTAATTGTTCTCCACAAGCTGGAATTTCCGAAGCATCACAAAGTAGACAGTAAAAAATTTACGCGTAATTATTTTTATATCTTTCTCTAGTTTCATCTGATTCTTCATCTTCTTTGATTTCATCATCTTCAACATTTTCTCCATTGACAATTTCTTGAACTTTTGAATCTGGTACACTTATTTTAGAACCGATTTTTATCATTGCGGGTCTATATTTATCTAAGCTAGATGAACTGTGACCAAAAATAGCTAACCATAAATTTTCAAAGTATTTTCTACTATTACCATCTTTATCATTAAATTCGATATCTTCTAAAATGACTAAATTATTAACTATGTTATAGCCCGAACCATCCAAAGGTTGACTATGAAAATATTTTTTAGACGTAGCTTGTTCTATAGCATTTTTATAACTTGTATTATTTCGGTTTGCACATTCTAATACTTTATGAATTGGAGACCCTACTTGTGAAGGAATATTATCATACATAATATATGTTAATTGATTTTCTTTATATAATCTTTTATTTCCGTACTTATGTAATTGATTAACATTTTGTTTACCCATATAAAAAAATACAAATTTATAGGTTAAATGTTTTTGTATTATTTTTCTAATTCTTCAATAATACCATACCAGCCACAACCACTACAAACGACTTCTGCATCTGAATCTTTCGGTATTGCATCACTATATTCCTCCCATGAATTTTTGATACTATGTGATTCGCACATGGGGCACTGTCCATCTATATGTTCTACAGCCGCACTAATAATATGTGTTGCAGATGATATTACAATATTACATTCTTGATGAATTGTCATCGGATTTGCTCGAACTAAATCTTCAAAAGTTAAATATCCTTCATCTTGTAATATCTTTGCTGTAGTATCACCAACACTAGGTAGTTTCTTAAATTCTTCAACAGTTGCTTTTTCTTGTTGCATTCATTTTATTATAGGATTCATAGTATATGAAAGTATCCCCGTTTTGTATACAAAATTCAAAATATATAATATAATATATACAACATCCTTTGAACGAAATACATTAAGGATTCTATGAGTATTATATAGTAATGGATAATATACAGGTTCATAATTTTACAGAGAAAGAAGGAAAATTGTGTGTTGAATTTGCAAGAGAAGCATTACGAAAATATACTATTGAAGGGCAAAGACTAGATGTAGGTAGTGTAGATGAACCACTAAACAAAAGAGGAGGTGTTCTTATACGATTAGAATCTCAAGGATTATTTGGTGGCCAACTTAAAGGAAATGCTGCAATTTATGATGGTCGAAGAATATCTGACGCAATTATTGATGCTATAATTTATGCCGCAAGTTCTCGGTCAATAGGTAGCGAAATACGTAAATCAGAGATAGATAATATTGTTATACAATTGTCTTTAATTGAACACGTTACTATAACAAAAGAACCCGTAAAAAATATAAATCTTGGTGATGATTGTTTTATTATTCCAAAAGAATTGGGCATATGGATATATCCAACAAAACCCGTAAAACATGATTGGTGTCCAAATGAGTATGTTAATAGAACATATCGGTCATCACAAATAAATCCAGATGAATGGAGGGATAAAAATATAGCTATCGCAAAAGTAAGTTCATTTATTGAACAAAATCCAAATGGCATGCCAATATATGATGAACCAAAATGAACGAAATCTTTATTTTGTTGCATTAATTAGTATTAATTGAGTAAATGGAATATTCACCCAAATCAAAATACATAGATTTACCTCAATCTGCGTATAGATGGGTTTTGTTAGACAGTGCAGAACAATCTAAAGACAAATTATTTGCTGTCTATGAACATAATGAGGTAAATTCATGGTGTGTGTTAAAAAAATCAACAGTAATGGACTCAATAAATGTATTTTTATTCTCTGAAGAAAAAATACCAGAATATGTAAAAACAGATATGGAATGTTTAATTAATTTACTTACGAATTCTATAAATCATTCTTCAACGTTTGTTATTAAACCATCTAAAAATGGAACTGTATCTGATGCATATAAGTTAATTTAAATATCACGTTAATTATATATAATAGAATTAATAATATATGTATACAAAGTGACATCCTCTGCAAATATAATTAGTCAAATACAACAAAATTCTAAATTATACTTATATTGTCAACCGATATCATCTGCACCACCAAAAGATATTCCTGAAGTTTTAAATATATCTAAAAAATTTTGGTCTTCAAAACTTATTATGTATACCAAAGATTCAATGATACATATTAGTGAATGGTTTAGTATGCCCATAAATAATATTCAAAAAACATTACAAAACAATCCTATGGGTCCATTGTTTATTTCATTAAATAAATTTAGTATGGAAGAATTAACTATTCTTTTTTCTAATTCAAAACCTATATTTCGTATACATGATGGCATAGATGATAATACAATAAAATGGATAAATAATCAGATTTAACTATTATTTTCATATATCTCTGATAATTTGTCTTCAACATTTACTTCAAAATCTGTTTTCGTAGTACAGTTATGAATAGTAAAATCTGAATTATGAATTAATTCATTTAAACCCCATCCATTTTCACGAACATCACGTTTAATAAACGATTCTGCTGTGAATGTGTCTTCATTGTCTCGTGCTCTATTTTTAATCCAATCAAAACGCAATGAAGCAGGAGCATGAATAAATAAAACATCAACAGCGATATATTCTTCAAACGATGCACGTTCTTCAGGAGAACGCATTCCATCAATAAATACAGGTCGGTTACTATTATTTATTTCTTCTTTACACCATTTAGATACAATACCACGTCCATGAATATCTCTCATTTTTGTTGCATATTCTCCATATACATCGGACGGTATTTCGTCTGATTTTCCTTCTTCAGCTAATTGTAATCTTTCACCCCACTCTTCACGCGTACGTCTTCGAATTTGGTCCCCCATACTGACGGTTTTAAAACCAATACTTTCAGCAATTTCTTTTACAATTGACTTACCTGAACCCGGATATCCTGTAACTCCCAATGCATAATTCATATACTACGTAATTAGATTTACACAACAAAAACCTTTTCGGTTACTCTTTTCGAAAAACTTAATATAATATTATACATACATATACTTATGCAAGAATCGAAACGTATGAAGATATAATTTCTTGTTCTAATAAAATTAAAAAACAAGCTGAAAAACTTAAAAAAGAAAAACAAATAGAACAAGATAAAAATGAATCCAAACTACCATTTAAAACATATTTAACGGGTATTATAAATGGTAAAATTATTGATTTAGATATAGATGAAGGTCACATAAATAATACAATTAAATTGCATGTTCAACTTGAAAATAATGAAAAAATAGTTGTAAATATTTCTGATAACAAAGAATATAAAGAAGATAATGAATTAATTCGTCTATTACATATTAAAAATATATCTGATTATAAAATTGATAGTTTATTAGGTAAAAATATTAAATTAATATCTAATAAACCTATTTATAACAGAAATAAATCTGCTAAAAAAAATTAATTGGGATATATATATGCCATCTAGATTAGACCGCGTTAGTAAAACGTCTTTTAAAATTGGTTTTATGTATAAATGTTTTGGAGACCAATTTATGCATTATTGTTATAATAATAACAAAATGTTTTATTATATTTTATGTTCATTACTAATATTTTGTTGCACATGGCTAATTTATTTAATGATATCATATCCGTTTGTAACGGAAGAAAATCAACTACATATGCTAATGTATATGATTTTAATTTCTATATTTACAACATTTATCTCACCATTATTAATACGGATATCTCTAACGATAATTAATAAATATCAGGTATATAAAGATAAAAATAGATTAATACAATCATAAAAACGTAACCTTTATATGGTTACCGTTCTTTGTATTAAATACATGAATTCAGATACTGGATGTTTACGTGACCTATTACTACTCCCTCTCTTAGGGGAATCTTTATAATCCAGTATCTATATCATTTTGGTCTCACAAATCAAGTAAAATTGATTGGATTTATTTTCAGATGATGATAAAAGATTCTGGCTGGACCACGAATTGGAGCGATTTGTGGTAGTAAGCCAATAAAAATCGTATAATTTAAATATAACTAGTTCTATATAAAATACATAGCACAAGCGTAGCCAAGTTAGGCCCAAGGCGATGCACTTAAGATGCATTATGCGTAGGCATGCGCAGGTTCAAATCCTGCCGCTTGTATTGAAGGGGAATGTTCCAAATCTGGTAAGGAGACGCACTCAAGATGCGTTGGCTCAGGCCCTTGAGGGTTCAAATCCCTCTTCCCCTATGAGCCGCATTCGCTTACTGCGGTGGAGCTAGCATGACCATATCCCGTAAGTCTAAGGCATAAGCCAGAAGACGTTGAAGATGGATGTGGGTGCTAGAATCCGTAAGCGATACGATGTATTATACATCAGAGCCGCACTTGACTTGGTGTGGTTTGAAGCTCGTGGGAACATGCCTGATGCTTCGCGCATAGAACGGGCGTGTACATGAGAATATCTACAAGTCTCTCAAGAGCAAGGATACCCAAGCTTGGTCGAAGGGGCTGCGCTTAGGACGCAGTGGTTAGTCCTTCGCAGGTTCAAATCCTGCTCCTTGCATTATTTTGTATTGTATAAGAATAATAGTTGCATCCATACGAGAATTGGAGAACTCACGGGTCTTAAGAACCTGCCTGTTAGTCAGCGTCTCGGTTCGATTCCGAGTGGGTGCATTCGCAGGAGTGGCTGAGTCTGGTCGAAGGCGATAGAATGAGATTCTATTCCCACAGGGGTTAACATCATAGGTTCAAATCCTATCTCTTGCATATTACAAATTTATATATGTTATAAATATATAAAACTAAATAATGAAATATAATCAAATTTATTTCACATTAAAAATGTAGGAAATATTTATAAATATCCAGAAAATATATGATAATAAGAAAAATACATATGTATAAACAAATTAAAAATATTCAAAATTATGGGGTATACGATAGTTTTAATACTAAATAAAAATAAATTTTAATTATGAGATATATTGAATCTATATTTGATGATAAAATAAATTTTCGTATAAGTTTATGCTGTAAAATTCATTCAGATTACACGCCTGAAGAAATAGCTAAATCATTCAAAAAACATCAAGATGTTAAGGAATATAAAACAATAAAAAATAGAATAGAATATTTAGATAAAGAACTTCGCGGTGTACAAATACTTAAAGATGGTTATGAATTAACAATATTGCCTAGTGAAATACGATTATATCTTAAAAAAGATTTTAATACCGTGTATGAAGAATTAAAATCTTATTTCCAAGATACCATTATATCTCTACCTGATAAAAATGAATTTTATGTTGAAAGTATAATAATATATCCTAAGAACGAAAGTTCGAATATAGAAATAGATGAAACAAAAACCAGTAAAGGTAATAAAATGTTTCATCAACAATACTTTGATAAGAATACAAGTATTACTGGTTATTTAGGTCAAATAGACCATATGGTAGGTATTTCATTTGCTTGGGAAAATAAAAAATATAATTATAATGAAGTATTTAAATATTTTGAAGAAGTTATTAAAAAAGATATTTTAATATTAATTTAATTACTATAAAAAATTTTAATGTTATGCTTTCTATATTAAAATATATCAAAAATAAAAGGGTATAAACTTCGACATAAAAGATTACAGAATACTTCTGTATGTACGAGTTGTGCAAATAAAATTGGATTAAATACAAATAATTTGGAAAAATTAGATACAAAACAGTATGGGAGCGAATTTTGTATTGTGTGTGGAGAAGATATTACAAATGGTAACAAAAATGCTAAACGCGATTATCCTGAAGAAATAGCTAATCTATTTGAAACCAGATTTAAAGATGAAGGACCTAGATTCGGTGGTGTTCACCCTCGTATAGACTCAGGAAATAAACGAAAAAGTAGGTAAAGCTGCTACAGTTTCAGATGCCGTTAGAACACCTCATGACCCTGTTATATTCGATTTAGGAGATGAAAAATTAGCCAATAAAGTAGAAAAATTTATTGATAAATTAGCACGCTTGGGTTCAATTAGAGGTAAAAGAAATGACGTTACAGATTATGAAATAAATGTTTATGAATTCATGATTTGGTATAATCAATAACTTATTAGGATAATATTTTACGAATTTTAGATTTAATTCCCGTAAGTCTTTGTGATTTTGGTTTTCTTATATTCCAGAATCCATTTTGATAATACGAATTATTTGCAATCATACGAATAGATATTTGAGCGTCTTCATTTTGTAAATTCCATGGGTCATCATAATTAAATTCATTTGCAAAATTCCATATATCACTTTTATTATCTTGAGGATTAGAAAATTCAAATTCTATAGAGGATTCATTAATTAATATTGGTATCGAAATACTCGTATTATTTGTTTTAATTTCATTGATATTACAATCTACCCATTTATTTGGCACAGATAAATACTGTATAATAAATTTCTCTTTATCATTCATATTTTGTATAGGTTCATCAACAGGTTTTAAAATTGTATCTGAATCATCAAATATAACGCATATATCATCGTCTGTCACTTCTGCATATACTTCAACATCTTTTAGATGAATATGAGATAATAATTTTGAATAATAATTATTTTCTGTTATTTTAATAGTTTCTGAAGCCCATAAAGATTCACCATCAATATATGATAGTTTATAATATAATGTAGCTTCAATATAAATATTTGATGAAATATCTTTATATTTTCTAGTTTTATTTATCTCATTTTGTTCAATATGTTTTTGTTTAATTATTTGTAAGTGGTTTGATTTATTAATATATTTTTTAGCCTTTTCTTCTGTTATATACCAATCTCCATACATTGATTTATAATTTGACGAAAATGTATCGAACAATGGTTCCTTAACTTTTCCATTCCACTCAAAAAAATAATCAATTTTACATATAACATCTTTGATTTCTGCATTCTTATGCATATCTTGCAAAGCCTTTGTTCGTAAAACATCCTCTCTTATCTCAGCCATAATATAATACCAACTTAGAACGGAAGCAATATAAGTATTATGAAAATTATTATATGAAATATTTTTTTACAAATTGTAAATAAATTGAAAATATATTTATGTATTAGACAACATATATATTTAATACAAAATCTCACTAACAGCGTTGTTAGTGGGGTTGTGTTACCGAGCGACCAAAATAAGCCAAATTACCTGATTTATACAAGTAGGGTTGTATACTAATTAAACTAAACTTGTATTAAAAGGGTTCGCTAGAGTGGAGTCTACCACTAAAGCAACGTTAAACAACGTTTAACGGTACATTTAGTCCATAAATCCCACTAACAACGCTGTAAGTGAAATTATCTGACATGTAATTTTATATAAATAATTTTATTATATAAGTGAATTAGATTTAATTAGAAATTTATACAAAATAAATTAAACTGCTAAAAATTATATTATATTATATACAGTTCGCATCTGAAATATAATCGTCTTTATCGAGTTTCATAACAGTTAATCCATTAGCTGTTCGTCCATATTGACTAATATCATCAACATTAATTTTAATTATTTTTCCATTTTCGCTACTTACAAACATTGTACCATCATTCGACACGGTAGAGAATACGCGGATATCACCATCAGGTTTTGTCATTGCTTTAATACCTTTTCCATTTCGTGCTTGCACACGGTATTCTGATATATCTGTTCTTTTCCCACGTCCATTTTCTGTGAGTGTAAATGAAGATTCATCTTCATCTTTAACTATAGTCATAGCAGAAACTATATCATCACCTTGTAGATTAATTCCATTAACTCCGTATGCTGTTCGTCCTGTAGAACGAACATCTTCCTCATCGAATCTAATAACTTTACCGTTTTTTGTGGCAAGCATAATATCATTATCACCGTATGTGACATATGCATCTACAATTTCATCATCTTCTGGAATACCAATCGCTCTCAAACCGGGTTTCCATATATTATCAAATGCATTATAATCCGTTCTATTCACTTGTCCATTCTTTGTTGCAATTGTAATATATGCTTCATCAATTTCCTCTTCATCTGGTCTAGGTTCAATTGCTTGTATTTCTTCACCGTTATCTAAGTCTAATAGGTTAATGATATTTGTACCATGTGCTTGTCGGGATGCTTCAGGAATTTCATATCCTTTAATTTCATGAACATCTCCTTCACTAGTGAAACATAATAGGCTTTCGTGTGTATTTACAACATCTAGTTGAGCTATTTTATCATCATCTGCATATAGCCCGTATACACCTTTACCGCCACGGTTTTGAATACCGAAGTCATCAACCGGCATCCGTTTGATATAGTTATTTTCTGTTAATACAACAACGATATCTTTCTGCGGAATAAGGTCTTCATCAGCTACGCGAGCATAGTCATCTTCAATAGATGTACGACGGTCATGATTATGTTTATCTTTCATTTCTTCTAATTCTTCAATAATTAATGAATCTAGTTCATTTTTGTTATTGAGAATTATTTCAAGTTCTTCAATTGTAACTTCTAAGTCATTACGTTCAGTTCTTAACTCATCTTGTTTCAAACCAGTTAAACTTGAAAGTTGCATCCGCGTAATGTGGTCTGCTTGTGGTTCAGAGAAATCAAATTTATTTTGTAATGCTTCAATAGCACCCTTTCTATCATCAGAATTACGAATTGTTTCAACAACATTATCAATATCATCTAATGCTTTGAGACGACCCATTACAATATGATGGCGGTCTTCTGCTTCATCTAATTCATATTGACATCGACGCCGAACAACTTCACGACGATGTTCAATGTATTTATCAATTAGTGATGGAAGATTTAATCGTTGAGGTTGTCCATTAACAAGAGCAATTTGATTCATTGAAATTGTTTCTTCAAAAACATTATCAATAAGTTTATTCTCAACAATATCAATATTAGCTGTACTTTTTACATCAATACTAATATGTACACCATCTCTGTCAGATTCGTCACGAACATCTGAAATACCTTCAATAGTTCCATTATTTGCACACTCGGCAAGTTTTTCTACAAGTTTTGATTTACGCTTCTGATATGGAATTTCTGTTACAACAATTTGGTTCTGGTCACGATATACAGTATAATTTGCACGCACGCGAATTTTACCTTTCCCAGTTTCATATGCATCTTTAATTCCTTGGCGGCCAACAATTGTTGCACCGGTTGGGAAATCGGGACCTTCAATATAATTCATCAAATCAAGTACTGTACAATTTGGATTTTGCATTCGATGTATTGTAGCATCAATAACCTCACCAACGTTGTGTGGTTGAATATCTGTCGTCATCCCTACAGCAATACCGCTTGCTCCATTAATTAATAGATTTGGAACGGCAGAAGGAAGTACTTCAGGTTCTTCAAGTCTGTTGTCGTAGTTTGGATTGAAATCTACGGTATCTTTACCAATATCGTCTAACATATCTTCAGCTAGTTCACTCATCCGGGCTTCTGTATATCGCATTGCTGCTGGAGGGTCACCATCCATAGAACCGAAGTTACCTTGTCCATCAACAAGTGGGACACCAAGAGAGAAATCTTGTGACATCCGAACCAATGAGTCATAAATTGCTTTATCACCGTGTGGGTGGAGGTCACCCATAGTTTCACCGATAATACTGGACGATTTACGGTGGGATGAGTTATTTGTAACTCCCATTTTATGCATTTTAAAAAGTGTTCGGCGTTGGACTGGTTTTAAACCGTCACGAACATCTGGTAATGCTCGTCCACCAATAACACTCATAGCATATTCAATATATGCTTCTTCAACTTGACTTTCTACCGATACTTGTTCAATTTCAGCGGCCTGTGCTTTAAACATTTCGTCTTCTTCTGTATTTTGTGTACTCATGTATAATCACCTTAAATATCAATCCACTCAACTTCACCGGCATTCTCACGAATGAAATCACGTCGTGGTCCAACTTTGCTACCCATCAAGATACTGAAAACTCGGTCTGCTTTTGCTGCATCTTGAATAGTAATCTGTTCTAAACGTCGTTTCTTTGGATTCATCGTTGTTTCCCATAACTGCTCTGGATTCATTTCTCCAAGACCCTTAAATCGCTGAACATTATCAGGATTACCATTGCATTTATTATTTACAATTTCTTCTCTCTGTTCTTCCGTCATTGCGTCATATGTTTCTCCTTTGTAACGAATACGATACAATGGAGATTTTGCAGCATACACATGACCCTTTTCAAGCAACTCTGGCATGTGACGGAAAATAAATGTTAACATTAATGTTTTAATGTGTGCACCATCAACATCAGCATCTACAAATAGTACGATTGTATTATATCTCAAATCATCAATATTAAATTCATCATCAATACCGGTTCCAAGAGCGGTAATAATATTCTGAATTTGGTCGTGTTCAAGAATTTTATTTAATCTATTTTTTTCTACGTTCAGAATCTTTCCGCGAAGTGGTAGTACGGCTTGATTTTCTGGGTCTCTCGCTTGTTTTGTACTACCTCCGGCAGAATCTCCTTCTACAATAAATATCTCTGCGTCTTCAGCAGGCGTACCTTTTTGACAATCTGATAACTTACCGGGAAGTCGTGTATTTACGGTAGCTGATTTTCGTCGTGTAAGTTCTTCTGCTTTTTTAGCTGCTTTTTTAGCTTTATAAGCATTAATTGCTTTTGTAACAATTGCTTCGGCATCATCAGGGTGTTCTTCTAAATACCGATTAAATTCATTTGTTACAATACTACTTACAACGCCACGAACATTAGCATTTCCTAGTTTTGTCTTGGTCTGGCCTTCAAATTGAGGGTCACTATGTTTGACACTTATTACAGCCGTAAGTCCTTCACGAACAAGGGAACCTCCCATTCGTTCACCGCCAATTTCATCTAACAATCCGTTTTTTTCAGCGTATGAATTTACAACGCGTGTGATAGCAGTTTTAAATCCTGTTTCGTGCGTACCACCACTTGTTGTTTCAATATTATTCGCAAACGAAAAAATGCTTGAATCAGATTGTTGTGTGCTTGTTGTATACTGGAGTGCAACATCAACCATTACACGATGACCATCGTCGGTATCTGTTTCTCCTTTAGCACGAATAATATCTTTTGTGATGGGTTCTCGACCTTCATTAATGTGTTTTACAAACGCACTAATTCCCGTTTCGAAGTTATAGTGTTCATATAATTCTTCTTCGGGTCGTTCATCTGTTATATCAAAACTAACCCCCGGATTAAGATAAGCTAAATTCTCAAGCCGACCACGAATAATATCAAATTCGTATTCTACAGTTTCAAATGCTTCTTCATTTGCCCAGAAACGGACCATACTGCCTGTGTCTTCATCTTCTTCTAATTCTCTTGTTTTTTCAAGCCCTTGTGGTTCACCATTTATAAATGTTTGTTCCCAAACATAACCATCTCGTTTAATAACGGTTTTAAGCTTGGTAGATAACGCATTAACGACACTTACACCCACGCCGTGGAGACCACCTGATACAGCATATGCATCAGAATCGAATTTTCCACCGGCATGAATATCCGTCATAATCATATTAAGGACAGACTCTCCATCCTTATCATCAACCGGGATACCACGTCCATTATCTGTGACACTCACACTACCATCTTCATGAATAGTTACATTGATTTCGTCTGCATAATCAGAGAGTGCCTCATCTACACTATTGTCTACAACTTCTTGTACAAGATGATGTAGACCTTTTTTACTTGTAGAGCCGATAAACATACCGGGTCGTTTTCGGACTGCATCTAATCCTTCCAACTTAGTAATATTATCTGCTCCGTATGATTGTTCACTCATCATTATATACTATATACTGTAGCCTATTAAACCCTTCTAATTTTATACTAATTTTTTCTATAGTATACCATCACATACTCAGACGGTTTTTAAATTAAATGATACTATGTTTGTATATCATCTGTTTTTTATATAATATAAACATATAATGAAATAATTATCATATAAAATATAAATTATGTATATATAGTAAACATAAAAATCATTAAATATAAAATTAAAAGTTAATAGTATATCATGTTTACGTCTCCCATATTTTACACCTTGTAGGGGTAACCCTTTTAGACTTTTAAAATAATTGTTATGTTGAGGATATTATGAATAATAGAAAAAACTATATCAAAAATACGACAACACTAATACTCGTAGCATTTCTTGTAATTGCTGCAAGTATTAGTTTTGTGGCTTATGCAGAAGACCATCAAGATACGGTAACGTATGATATTGATGAAATGGATGATTTCGAAATGGAATATCCAAATATTGTAGAAGTCACAGGAGATAGTATAGAACATGAAGATGAATTTGTATTGTATAATGACGGAGAACGAACGGAATATACATTCACAGCAGATGAAGATGGTGTTGTTACAATTGATACGGATGAATTAGATAATGACCCAACAGGTTCATACATATTGGCGGATGAACCGTTTGGTGATGTAACTGCACAAGATACAACAGAAGATGGAGATTCTGTTGTTGTAGAAGAAGCATCTTCTAATGTTGATTATGTTGTTTCCGTGCATGAAACAGATGAAGAGGGTGATGCAATTGTATCAGAAGATGTCGGTTCTGAACAATTTGATGCTGGAACCGTAATTCAAGATTATGAAATTTCTACAAGTGAAACACTTGATGAAAATGAGGATTACGTTGTAGCTATTTCAGAACAAGGTGAAGATGACCTTTTCGATACATCAGAAATAACACTCACATTTGATTCAGACTACGGAGCAGATAATGATTCTGATGGTGAATTAGATGACCGATTAATGGCTCCATTTACTGTTACAGGTGATGGGACATTTGGTGATGAAAGATATGAACAAGATTTCGATTTAAGTGATTCTTTAACGACAGTATATGTTGGTCAAGAACTTGTACTAGGTTCAGATGAATTAGATAGTGATAATTCATATGAGTTATATTATCATGATGGAGATGATAAAAACTTAATACAAGACCTTACAGTTAGAGATAGTGACACATTCAATACACATGAACTTCGAATCGATACGACACTTCCTAATTCGGAATTGGGTCCTGAAGGTTCATTTAGTATTGAAAAAAATAATGATGAAATAATTCAATGGAATGCTGTTGAACAAGATTTAAATGCGGAAGTTAATAAATCTTCCGTAAACCTTCATACATCTGATACAGATGTTGACCTCAATGTTACAAGTTCAAATAGAGGTTCAAACTATGATATATTAATTGATAGTGAACAAGTAGATGCAGAAGAACTTATTCAACTCATTGATGAATCTGAATTCTCAAGTATTGTTAATGTTTATGAAGAAGATGCAGAAGATGAAGATAATGAACAAGTTAGAATAACAAATGTTGATACTTCAGAAACAGATGAATTTACGGTACCTCTTGATTTCGACGGAGCAAACGAAGATAGTTACGAATTCAATGTAAATGTTGCTGATACAGATGCAGAACACAATACAGATGCTGTTGAGGTGGCTTTCTTCGATGAAAGTTCAGCAGTGTTTAATCAAGATACATATTCACAAAATCAAGGTGATACTGTTGAATTTGTAGTTGATATGGATGAAACTACAGATGCAACACTTGAATTTACAGATTCGGAATATGAACTAGAATTAGACCTTGAAGCTGATACACATGGAGGTGATGTTGTAATTCATATGAATACATATTCAGCAGGTGACGGTGGTACTATTGGTGATGTATTTACTGTTGAAGATGGTGGTGAAATTGTAAATACAGATGATGAATTACCAAGTGTATCTGGTCCATTTGATACAGGTGTATATGATATGGAATTACACGTAGCAGATAGAAATACAGATTTATCTACATTATATATTCAAGATAGAGAATCCCATAATATTGAAACATGGGTAATGCCACAGAATACAGATGCTACATTGTCTAACTTAGAAGATGTTGGTACGCGCCAAGATAAAGTTGCAATGAAAGACATGTTCGTTGTAGAAATTGAAGCATCTGGACTTTATAATCAGGAACTTCTTCACGATGATACAGATGTAGAATCATTCGTTGAAAAAGATGAATTTGTATTGGAAATCATAGAACGAGACACAGACCGACATCAAAATAACACAACCGTTAATGTAAATGATGCAGATAATATAGAAGTTGCACCAGATGATGATAAATTCTATCTCTTCTTCGATACGACAGCAGAAGAAGAACACGTAAATGATATTTATGAAACAGAGTCAGGTGAATATAATGTCAACCCAATGGTAGAATATGACATTAACTTTGACTTTACAAATGAATATCATTATGTTCATGATGAGGGAGAAACAGACGCAAACCTTCATGAAAACGTGGAATTTGTTGAGAGAGACATTGTAACAAACCTTCCAAGTGTTACTGTTGATGAAGGAACATTAGATTCAAGACATGGACTTGCTGCTGTAGAAAATTCAACGGTATCTGGTGATACATATATAGCACCACATACAGATAACATTGATATTGTCGTCAGAACAGAAGGTTCTGAAGAATCTGACCCAGAATCAACATTCTTTAGCGAACGCGTATCTGTTACAGAAGATGGTACAGTATCTGCCGATTTCGACTTATCAAATATAGAGGTAGATAGATTAATGCAAATACAGTACCGACCAATAGATGAAGATTATAGAGGAGCTGTAATGATGGAATCTGATGAGCCACCAGAAATCACAGAATTTAGTTCTGATGATACGCCTGTTACAGTTGGAAATGAAGTTGGATTTAACTTAGATGTTAATTCAACATCAGATTCTCTTAATTATGATTGGGACTTTGATGACGGAGAAACATCACAACGTTCATCACCTTCACATGTATACGATGAAGCAGGAACATATGATGTTGAAGTTACGGTAACCGATAATGCTGACCAATCAGATACAGCCACGACAGAAATTGTTGTCGAAGAAGCTCCTAACGAACCACCAACAATTGAACAAATTGTTGCTCCAGAAGATGCTGAAGTTGGAGAAGAAATAACGGTGACAGCAATCGCATTTGATGAAAATCAAAGTGAATTAGAATACACATGGGACTTCGATGATGGTTCTACAGGCTCTGGCGTAAGTACAACACATACATATGATACAGAAGGTACATATGATATAGAATTAACAGTAGTTGATTCAGAAGGAGATTCAACTACAGATTCTGTTACAATACAAGTTACAGATTCAGATTCTGAAGATGAGTCTGATGAAGGTCCATATGAGTTTACGATGACCGCTATTGATTCGGAATCTGATGAGAATATCCCCGGTGTATCTGTAGATATACTACAAGATGATGAGATTGTAGATGATGTATCTACAGATGAGAACGGTATTGCAATGGTTGAACTTGAAGATGGGGAGTATGATATTGAAGCATCTGTTGATGGATATGAAGACCTTTCAGCAGGAACATTAATAGATGGGGAAGATAATGAAATAGACTTGATAATGACAGTTGATGATACTGACGAAGATGACCCAAGTCAACCCGGATTCACCGCAATGATTGCGGCCTTTGCATTGATTGCTGGTAGCTTAATCGCATACCGTCGTAAAGACTAATTGTAGTCGAATAATTTTTTAAAATATTTTTTTATTTATGTTGAATATTTCGTCGTTGTATTATCCGTAATATTTAATTCGTCTTTAATACTTTCTACTTCTTCTTCTGTTGTACCTTCTGGTTTTTCAAATTCATCTTTTTCTTCGACAACAAATTCAATATTTTTTGGTTGTTCTGAATATGAGATAACAGAGCCATGAAGGTTTTCTTGTTCTTCAACTCTTTTCTGCATAACTTCTGGAAGTTCAGATTCTGAACGTTTATCAAATCCTACGTCTGTAAATAATTCCTGATGTTTATGTGGGAATGCAAATACTTGTTGATTCCCACTTTTTTGTGCTTTTTGAGCTAATTTTGTAAGAAGAAGACAACCTTGTTCTTTTGTTGCTCGGTCAAGAACAATAAAATTAGCAATTTCTACATATTCTGTATCATCTACAATATTTCGATGATATTGGACACATCCAAAACCTAATCGTTCTTCTGTTTTTTCATCAATAGCGACAATGAAATCTTCAGGTCTAAATGAATCATGTTTTGCATTTTCTTGTGATAGCTTTCCTAACATCCATGCTTCGTCATCTGTGATTGCGTTTCTTGTTTTAATCATTGTTTTAATTTGTATTATTGTTTATCTATTGTACGTCTTCAATATTGTATAATACATCAATTGTAAAAAACCTTTGGATATCTATTTTGGAAAAGACTAATACAGATAAAGATATAAATATAATAACATATGAATAAAACATTACAAATATTTATAGGATTATTTATAAGTTTTTTAATACTAGGTTTAAGTATAACAGGGGGATTATATATAACAGATTCTGTTCCTGAAATAGAATTACTTACAGATAATGATGATTCTAATGTATCTGAAGTTCAAATTGTAAATTCAACGCTAGATTCATCTACAGTTTCTGAAGAATCCGTAAAAAGTGTTGTTACTATATACTCTGAAAGTGATGGGGAATTTCAATCACAAGGGTCTGGATTTGTATATAAAGACGATTATATTATGACAAATAAACATGTTTTAGATGGATTAGACTCTCATCATATAAAATATAATAATGGTGAATGGACGACGGCAGAATTAATCGGAGATGATGAATTTACAGATTTAGCTATCTTAAAACCAACAGATATTCCATCAGAATCAACATCTTTAGAGTTTAAAGATGATATGCCTAACAAAGGGAGTCCTGTTATTGCACTTGGCTCTCCAAATGGATTAACAGGAACTGTTACAACAGGGATTGTAAGTGGTATTAATAGAAATATGAATACAGCCACAGAATTTACAACTCCAGATTCAATTCAAACAGATGCTGCCTTAAATCAAGGAAATAGTGGTGGTCCACTTATATTACATAATTCAGGGGAAGTTGTGGGTGTTAATACCGCTACAGAAGGGGAAAATATTGGTTTTGCTGTTTCATCAAGGTTGAGTGATATTATTGGTCAAAGTTTAATTGAAACCGGTGACCATCAACATTCTTATGTTGGTATTCAAACTATTGAATTAAGTCCTATAACAGATATAGAAGATGATATAGATATTGAATCAGGTCTTCTTGTTGAGGAAATAGCCTCTCAATCTGCTAATAAGGATGTATTAAATACAAGAAACGATACAGAAAATCCTGATGTGATTGTTAGTGTGGAAGGTATAAATGTTACAACTAATGAACAATTAACGAGTTATATTATGAGAAATACAACACCGGGAGATACGCTTACATTGGGTGTATATAGAAATGGTTCTGTTCAAGATGTAACTATTGAATTAACATCTCGTCCATAATGTAACACTTTTACAGACGAAATAGAAAGTTTAAATTGGTTAGAGGTATAGTATTATATATGAAGTTTAGTAAATTTGTTGATGTTGCAGATAAAATTAATAACGAAAGTAAAAGTACCAAGAAAAGAGAATATATTTGTGATGCATTTTCAGATGCAAATCAAGAATCTTTAGAAATAATTCCTAGATTTTTTCAAGGTGAAATATTTGCTAAACATGATGAACGCAAAACTCGCGTGAGTACATCATTGATGAGAAAAGCAATCTCAGAATCTACCGGAGTAAAAGAAGATGAATTAAAATCTACTATTAAATCTGTATCTGATATGGGTGAATTATTTGATAAATATGAGATAGATTCTGATTCAGGACAACAAAGATTAGGTTCTTCACTTTTATCAATCACAGAAATATTTGATGTATTTTCGTTAGTTGCAGAAACCTCTGGTACTGGTAGTCAACAAACAAAAATTAACTATGTTGTATCATTGTTATTAAAATGTTCATCTATCGAAGCAAAATATTTAACAAGATTAGTTTTAGGTAATATGAGTATTGGCGTTGGTTCAGGAACAATTAGAAAAGCTATTTCCGATACATATAATGTACCAGAAGATGATATAGAACGGGCATTAATGCTTACAAATGATTCTGGTAAAGTTGCAAAAATAGCATCAAATGAAGGTCAAAAAGGTATTGATAATATTGAATTATCTGTATGTGAAATTCCATTATTATCAATGAAAGCTAGTAAAGGAACACCACTCAATGCGATGAATGAAATGGATTCAGATATGGTATATGGTGAATATAAGTATGATGGTTTTCGTATTCAAGCACATAAAAAAGGTGATGTAGTTAAATTGTATACGAGAAATCTCATGGATGTAACTTCATCTCTTCCAGATATCGTAAAATTTGTAGAAGAGAATATAGATTTACATACTGTTGTACTTGATGGCGAAGTTGTAGGATATGAATCAAAATCATATGAAAACCCACAAACATATCAAATTACGCAAAAGAGAATTAGGAGAAAACATAACATAGAAGAAATGGTAGATGAAATACCTGCTAAACCGCATTTCTTTGATGTATTATATAATGGGGAATTAGGACTTCAATTAGATGAAACATTCGAAACGAGACGACAAATGTTAAATAATATGTGTGATTCGAACATTCTGTCAAAATGTGTAAAATGTCATGAAATAAGTGATATTCAGGAATTAATGACAAAAGCAGATGAAGATGGACATGAGGGTGCTATGATTAAAAATCCAGATTCAAATTATGAGCCAAGTTCAAGAGGTAAAAAGTGGCTCAAATTAAAGCCAGAAGGTGAAACAATCGATGCTATTATCATTGGGGGTACATACGGTGATGGTCGAAATTCAGAGTATATTTCATCACTTCAATTAGGTATATGGGATACAGATGAAATTGTACATGTCGGTGATGTTGGAACAGGATTGACAGATGAAATGTTAGAAACATTAACGCCAATACTAGAAGATGAAATTATACAACAAGATGGAAAAAGCGTAAAAATAAATCCAACGGAAGTTATAGAGGTTCGATTCGAAGAAGTACAACCTTCACCAGAGTATGATAGTGGATATGGTCTTCGATTTCCTAGATTTATTAATTTAAGAGATACAAAGGATATAGATGATGCAGATTCTGTTGAAAGATTAGAAAATATAGCTGAATCATTGTAATTGGTTTTCCGACGAATTTATAACTATTGTGGAATATATTATACATGAATGATTACATGGGAATATGTCTTAGGATTTATATTACTATATACAATAATTGCAACGATTATACAGAAAAAAGATTTGGCTCCAGATTTTGCTAATATTTGGGGTCCTATATTAACACTTCGGTCACAATATGGATTAAAAACAATAGATAATTTAGCTAAAAAATATAACCATTTTTGGGTTCCATGGGGTACAGCCGGTGTCGTAGCTGCTGTAATAACTTCTTTAATGGGAATTTTCTTTGTTTTTGTATCTGTATTTGCTATATTTACACAACCTAGTGATGTGGGTATACAAGGTCCATCAGATATGGTTGTAATACCCGGCGTAAATAGATTCTTACCATTATCTGTTGCACCTGAAATTGTACTCGGATTACTAATAGGTATGATTGTACATGAGGGTGGACATGCTATACTTTGTCGTGTAGGTGATATTAATGTTAAATCCACAGGTGTTATTTTTGCTGCATTAATTCCAATGGGTGCTTTTGTCGAACCTGATGAGGAAAGTTCTGAAGAAGCAGATATTCCGTCACAATTAAGAATGTTTTCAGCAGGAATAATGAATAATTATCTCGTATACATAGTTACAATTTTAGCTATGTTTTTATTAATTACAACACTTATTACACCTGCACTTGGAATAGGTATATCTGTTGTATTAGATGATTCGCCTGCCGAACGTATGGGTATATCAGATGGTGATAGAATAACAAGTGTTAATGGTGAAACAATTGAATCGCAAGAACAATTCCAATCATTGATAAGTAATGGTTCGGATACATTAACAATTAATGAAAAAGAAACTATCGATGTTGAAGGGAGTGCATATGTCACAAGAGTTCCACAAGGATATGGATTAAACATACAAGATACAATATTGGAAGTCAACGGAGAAAGAATTCATTCCCCATCTGAACTTCAGAATATCTTTAAAAATAATGATGATAATTATGTTAATTTAACACTAGAAAACGGCGAAACGGTAGAATTTCCTGTGGGAGCATATATTACAGCACAAGAATCTAAAGGTTTAGCTAGTGAAATTGGATTATCTAACGGGGAATCTACATTTATATTTAGTATAAATGATAATCGCGTGTATAATGGTGAAACGTTACTCAATCAATTAACAACATCTGAAGAAATGGAAATAACATATTTAGATAAAGATAATAATATTGTTACAGAAACTGTTCAAATGGAAGAAAAAGATAATTCTGGATTTATTAGTAATAATATCAGTGGATTAAGTACTTCTTTATTAGGTGTAAACATTTATCCTGCAGAACAATTTTATGAATTATTAACATTCCAAGATACGTTGCTTGGGAATATACAGAATATACTTGGTGTTTTATTATTACCATTAGCAAGTTTGACACCCGGTATTGAAGCAAACTTCCCCGGATTTAGTCCGATGATTCAAAACTTTTACGAAATGTCTAGTATAGTCCCCGGATTTGCTGTAGGGTCGGTATTTTTCGGTATAAATGTATTATTCTGGACGGCGTGGATTAATTTTAATTTAGCTGTATTTAATTGTATACCAACATTTGCATTAGATGGTGGGCATATTCTTAGAGGATTATCCCAAATGGTATTTGAAGATAGATTGAGTGAATTTAGTATTGGGTTCTTTGTAAAAGTAATACAATTAATTTTACTTTTATGTTTACTTATGTTATTATTTGTTCCGATATTGATTTAAGTGTAAAAATATTTATGTAATATAAGTAACAAATAATTATTGTGCATATTTCGAGAGAATCAAGAAAAAAAGTAAAAAATCTTGCAAAATTATTTACTTCAAATACGCCTATTTTATGTGAAAAACATATTCCTGATGGATTACCTATCGATAAAAATGATTCTATACATGAATTAAGTAGTACGCATCCTGCTGAAAAATTTAATTGCATTGTAGAACAAGAATTATCGTATCATAAAAATCGAATTAATACTACAGATGAAGCATTAAAATATTGTATTGAAGAAGATTTAAGAGAAATATTTGAAAATGAATATTTTGATAAATCTGATAAAAGAAGCTGTATCAAATGTTATGAAGAACGTTTAAATAATGAACATGGCTTACCTATAAGGATGATTGTTCCTGAGAAATATGATAATATAAATATACAATAATCAAATCATATAAAGTCACCTATTGAAGATTGATTGTCTTCATCATCTTCATCATCATCTTCGTTATTATCTTGTGTATCTATATCTTTGTTATTATCTTGTGTATCTATATCTTCGTTATTATCTTGTGTATCTATATCTTCGTTATTATCTTGTGTATCTATATCTTCGTTATTATCTTGTGTATCTATATCTTCGTTATTATCTTGTGTATCTATA
>LKMJ01001203.1_pt1 | contig 22382 bp, 26 predicted proteins | sample 643391 | NCBI WGS metagenome assembly LKMJ01 (sample SAMN04112250, study PRJNA286221) | soda lake metagenome | biome: soda lake; feature: Kulunda Steppe; material: water; isolation source: sample PL-Br10 brine of Picturesque Lake | place: Russia: Kulunda steppe | collected 2010-07
CCCCTGCCCCTGGCCCTACCTAACCCCTCCCCCTCCCCAGCGCGGCGGTCATGCTGTGCATGTTTGGACTCATTGAGGCTCTGCACTCGTGCATCCCCTGGTCTGTCCTCCACCCCTAGTCTTTCCTCAACCCCTGCCCCACAGGACATAACTGCCGCTCCGCGGGGGCCCAGCGTCACCACCACATGCTGCGTGCCTACAGAACACAGCACAGGGCATTGCTTAGGGTTTAGGGTTAGGGTTCCACCACATGCTGCGTGCCTACAGAACACAGCACATGGCATTGCTTAGGGTTTAGGGTTAGGGTTAGGGTTAGGGTTTAGGGTTTAGGGTTTAGGGTTAGGTTAGGGTTAGGGTTAGTTGGCTGGTGCTCATATGCGGCAAAACGCAAGGAAGCGTCCTGAGGCAAGGCAGCGTCCTGCAAGCCGGTGTGTGGATGATTGTATGGGAGGGAGCAATTGGGAGGCTTGCTCCAAAGGCGCCACCCAGAGATGCGCAAGGGCGCAGGTGGCACGAGCAGGGGGCAGCACTTTGAGGTGCACAGAGCAGGTGCAGTGATCAGCAAGCGGCAGGGGCAGGAGGCAGCGAGGGCAGAGCTGGGCAACCAGAACTTTACCCCAGGCTCATCCTGCAACAACAGTGCTGTCACAGCACACTGTGCTCATGAGCTTGACCTTGCGAACAGAGCTTGAATTGGCCACAAGCCTCAGCGTGATGCTTTCATGGGGACCACGAGGAAGGAATCGCTCACATGGGGCATGAGCGATGATGAGAGATGATGCGAGCAGGCGAAGGTCCCAAAAGGATGGCAGGGAGATGTGGAACCATGGTTGAGGCTAGAGCACGCAAGGAGCATAACTAGGGGGTAAACTAGGGGGTAACTAGGGGGTAAAAGACACAACATCACATACAACATTTGTATGTGATGTTATGTTGTGTAACGTCACACGACGATACAAAACGTCATAGATTTATTGGAATCTTTTAGTGCCCAAATAGGGCCAAATCTGCCTGCAGGCCACCCCAGCGTCCCCAAATATCTCCATCAGCACGCACAGAAATGGCAAACAAAGCAAAAGGGGATCAAGATTGGATGTAATTGGTCAAGTACAGCACAGAGCCCCATATGGGACTTGCACATACATTTACAAGGGCACATGAAGCCTGGAGAGCTGGGCAGGAAGCTCACATTTGGCAAGCCTGAGCATTGGGAGGCAGTGTTCAAAACAGTGATAAAGCTAGAGTGTGGGGGACTCTATGTGCTGAAGTGCAAGAGGTGCAAGGCATATGTCGGCCCCTTAACCTTCTCCCAAGCAGTACAACGCCACAATTGCACAGCAGCAGCACTGGCAGCGGCAGACGTACATAGCAGGCCGCGGGAGCTTAAGCTTGAAGCAGCACACTTCCAGCGCTTTTTCAGTACCATAGCATTGAGGGAGACAGCATTTAGCCTACCCCATCCATCTGTCATATCTGGTGGTGAAACTCATTTCTCTCAAAGGTGCACTGTGATGCGAAACGAGAATATTTAACAATTCATTACAACGCATGGCTAAATAACGTGATACAACGTTTCACGCCAAACCCTAGACATGACATAAGTTGATGGTTGCTGGTGGGGGCACAGTGTATGACCACAATTGACTGCAGGGCCTCGTCCCACCGTGGCGGCCCACAGTGGCAACAGGGCCCATTGTGGAAACAGGGCCTGGACTGGCAGCAGGTAAGATAAGGCTTACATGGCTATACCTCCCACAGTGCCAGCGCCTCGCCCAGGGCACAAGCAGCAAAGACAGGGCCTACAGTAGTGGCGGCACAGCCTCCCTCACCCAGGGCACAAGCAGTACATACATAGCCCCTAAACATATAGCGACGGGCCAGCTCCCACTGCGGTCGCGCCACGCCGCACCTTTTTGCAGCAGCACTGCTGCGCAGCATGCCAGCTCCTGCAGGTACTGCTCACAGGGGGCGCCTGCTGCACCGCAGCCTGCACCAGCGCTGCTCCCAAGGCCATGGCTGCCGCTGCTGGGTGCGCTGCGTGCATGGGGGCTGGCCGCATGCTCGTGGCCTTGGCTCCTGTCACGCTGCTCTGCACTAAGCAGAGGTCCTAGTGTAAATTGTTCATGGCTTTGCCTGCACACCTCCTCCGCAATCGCCGCCAGCTCCCGTGCGTTCGGGGTGATGTACGAGAGGTACGGCAAGCAATCCACCGCCCTGAAAGCAGTTTCCAGAAAGGGAGGCAGCCCATAATGCTTGGCATGATTAGACAGGCCGCAATTTGCAAAGGCTCGAGCCTGACTCTCTCCGAGGGAAGCATACGCGTAATGCATGAAGATGGGTTGACTGAAAGAGCGTCAAGTATTTGGTGGATGTGGCCTTGAGGGGGGCCAAGGACATCCCAAAGAGGCCGCTCGCATTTCTCCGCGTGAACGCGTTTCGCCAAACGCACAACTTCTCTCGACTAAACGCTCCTGACCCATAAACCCCAGGACCTTTAGCAGATCACAGTGCAGATCACACAGCGTGCCAAACTGTGGGCTGTCTCCCCGCTTTGTGACTGTATGATCATGAACACTCAGTAACTGTATGCTCATGAACACTCAGAGACAGTTTGCTCATAAACACTCAGTGACCATGCTCTGGAACGCCTTGAGTTACCATACTCATTGACAGGCACCCGGAATGACCAAAAACTCCACTGCACTGTACTAGGAGCTCTTGGGCAGCCGCCCCAGGGACTGTCCCCCTCTGTGGCTGTGCACGCTGTGATGAGCAGACAATCAGCGCCTACTGCAAGGCTGGTGCTGTGCCACCCTGGCAGCACCTTTTGCTCTTCGGCACAGACACAGGCTCGAAGATGATGGGTATGCCTTGGTGGCTCGCGGTTCGGCAAAGGAACTCCAGGCTGGATGCGGAGAGGTTGGCCTCGCAAATCAGTAGGGACGCCTGGGTGGGGCAAATACGTGAATGTGAACCTCAGTTAGGATGCCTGCCTATCGATGATTGCTTGGTAGCAAACAGCCAAACTCCCTTGCTTACGACCTGCAAGAGTCACCTTCAAACTCTTCTCCTTCCTTCAAACACAGGTGGGAAAGCTTTGGGACCTCCTATCAGGCGGAGAGGAGGAAACAGATGAAACCTATACTCAAGCACCCTCAGGAACAAAGCGCATGCCCTGTATTGTGTCTGTATCTTGCTCTTGCCCTGGGAACAAAGCGCAAAAGGTCTGCTTTGCGTTTGTGTTCCGCTTTCTTTGGCCTATGCACAAGTGAGCCAACTCAGATGCACACTTTTATAATTCTTCGTCTTCCTTGAGCCCAACAGAGAGGCAAGCGTGTCAAACCCTTCTGTATTTTAATTCAAAACCCTCAAAGCCCCATGAATTCATGCACCACTTTGAAGTGATTCATTCTCCACAAAGCACAAGCACAGCTCCCAAAGGCTGGCACCAGTCCATAGCGCACGCTGTCACACCTTGGGAAATGCGGTTGCGGCAAGGGCTCTCAGCCCTCCTCCTGGGGTCAAACGTTGCTCAACTGCTCGCACATCTGCGACACACGAGGCAAGATCACCGCGCCTGCAGCAGCATAATTAAAAGACAGCCTCACTCGGCAGTCTGTTTTCCTTGCTTAAGTCTGATCTATGCAATGCACGCAGGGTGCATGCACCAGAAGCTTCAAGACCACATGAGGCTGTTGCTGCTGGTCTAAGTCTGACAGCTCTTGAATCCGATCTTCATGTGTTGTGCAGCACTGGCTGAAGCGCGCTCATGTGTGTGTATTGTAAGACCGCAAACAACTTGCAAGCAGCAGCAGCAGCAGCAGCAGCAGCAGCAACAGCAGCAGCAAGAGCAGCAGCTTATCAAAGCCATAATCTGGTCAAGGTAATTAAACATTGGATCTGGTTGTAACAAAAATGTGCGCGTGTGTGTATGTGTGTGTATGCGCGCATGCACAACAGGACATCAATACGACATGTTGATCTGAGATTTACAAGAAATATGATATTTACAAGAAATCTGATATTTACAAGAAGCAACGCAGTCAAATATGATGCTGATTGCTGGGCTGACGGCATCTACGCCAGCCAAAAGAGCACCTACCTATCCAATATAGCAACGACTGTGGGGGTTGTAGCCCCACTGACGAGTTGGACCCAGGACAAATCCAGCCTGCAACGTGCCAAGACCAAACTTTTTTGTCATTCCCGGTGCTGACTATGCTCCTCAATAGGGGTAAACAAATCTGGGCGTACAAGCAAGCTGTGCTGGCTTGGTGGTGCCCAAACTTTTCACTAACAAAATCAAAGGGATGGATATCACTTTGGGCGCATTGCCAGTCATGGCCCCACCCAATTTCAAAAATATCTAGTTAGGACTAGGAATACACAATAATTGCGAATTGTGTTTTTGGGCGCAGAGGAACAGAGTGAGCTCTTGCCAACTTCAGCTTAGGATAGGTACAATCCTCACACAAAAGTTGAGATCCTTGGGAAGTCTTTGATATCTATAAGGCACTTTGAAGGGCATAAGTTGACGCTCTGTTTCACAACCAAGGGCAAAAGAATGAGAGAGCTGTGCTGTTACCATGAGATTATTTTGCATCAATTATGCACCAGAAAAAAAAGATCAGCTGTAATATCATGAAGGCAATGTCACAAACCTTGTGCGAACTTTTCAGAACAAAGGTCAACCCTGGATTCGTGCTGCATCAAAGGATATGCTCACACTGGCTGCTTTAAACTGCATGTATAAACATTTTCTTAAAGGATTCTAAGCTCTTCCCTAACATATGCACATGATAGGGTCCCCGATAGTCACCTCAATTGCTGTAGTGAAGCCCTCAAGGCCACGCCAGCGACATCGTCTCCTAGCAGGGTGCAGAGAATGGGGGCGGGATGGTCAGGCGCTAGGAGTTGGGACAAACAGTCCACAATGTTGCGCGCCACTCCTCCAGGTGTGTGCGTAACCTGGGAAGCAACAGGCATGGCAACTGGCCTAGGTGGAAGCTGGAAGCATGAGTGGGCCGGGCAGTCAACAGCTTGACTGTTTTTAGGGTTTGAGCGCCAGGCTGTATGTGTCTGCCAAATTTGGCGAGCAATAGCAAACACTACCACGAAACTCAATGAGTGAGTGAGCTAAGAAATCCTCACCTTCCCTGGAACAGAGCTGCCTGCAAGGACCTCGACATCGGCCTTTGCCTGCAGGTTGCAGAGGATATGGTGTGAGCGACCATTATCACAGGAGTACACTTGCCTTCTTTGACATAAAGAGCAAGTGAGCAATGAACATAACATGCCTTGACTTTGAAGTAAGCCAAACACAAATTGGATTTGATCAGACAAGACATGGTTAAATCAAACAGGGAACCGCACCTGCACATCATAGACAGTGCCACCACACACAATGGCTTGTTTTTCAACCTGTAGCTTTGCGGAAGTGAGCTGCTGAACAAGCACCTCCAAGCGCCTGACTGCGCATGACCCTTTGGTGTCATGTGTCATGATGTAATCCTCTCAAAACCCCATCGCTTCACATTTCAGAGTTGCTTCGTTACGTATGCACGCAGCATCCCTAACAAAGTGAAACAAAAAAGCAAATGGAGGATCTCAGGCGTAGATTTGTTGCACATTGCTCATTTCGTATTTGTGGATTAAAAAATGGATTGAGTACGTGATAATTGCTATACTTGCAAGCTGGGAGGCTTAACTGCCAACCTTGTGCGCTGGCTTCTACTACTACTAGGAGCTTTTTCAGGCAGTTAAGCAGATTACAATGGTGTGGTTTAGCTGTGACTACTGCAATGACACCATCAAGAAGCCCAAGGTGCGGTTCCACTCAGCCTCCGCCGGCTCATACATGCTGTGCCCGACAACATCGCCACGCCTGCCTCGATCCGAGATGCTCTCTGGATGTCTATGCCTCTGTGCATGTACCTACGCTCTCATGTGCCTGGCCTCTTTTTTTAACTTGCCCGCCATGTGCAGCTTGCTACACACTTTGCCCACTGTGGCAGCCACTGGTTCACCTGCGTTGATTGCTGCCAAGGCTTTGACCGCAAAGGAGCGCAGGTTGGTGTAAGCTTATCATACACAGCTGCAGAAGTGTGTGCGGGGTGGGTGGGCAGCCACAGCAAGCACTGCGCAAGCACCCATAGTGCGTGCGCGGAACGAGCACGAACAGAAGTGCCCATGTGCAGCACTTGCAACCTGATTGTATGTGGTGCAGCTACTTATGTGGTATTGGGCCCGAGGAGGTGCATGTCTGCTTGGCCCACAGTAAGCGCTCTCGTGTTCAGCGTCGGCACAGGGGGGACCCCATATCAGACCTCCTTCGCCCTCCACCATGATCTGCTGCCGGGCTCACGGACCTATCCCTTTGCCCGCGCCCACACATGCTCTGGCAGGCGCACAGCGTGTGCTTGACGGAGACCCAGAAATACCAGCTGTGTGCCACCAAGCCCGGCGGCACGCACGCCAACGGGACCACGCCGCCGCCACCGCACCAGCAGCAGCAGCAGCAGCAGCAGCAGCAGCAGCAGCAGCAGCCGGCAGCAGCCAAAGCGCCCTCTGAACCCACAGGCTTAGAATTTCTGTCTGTGCGCCCGCCATGGAAATGCAGGTGTGGATTGCGCAGGGGCGGGGGCCAGCACAGGCGCAAGCCGCGCGAGTGGGCTTGTCCTCTGTCGCCAGCTTGGCGGGTACTGCTTGAAATGCGGCTTTGGGGCTGCTTGCCTGGTGCCTGCAGGTGCACAGTTCTGGGGAGCTGCCTGCACTGTGGCTGTGAGTGTCCCACCAACCACATCAACTGCCTCTACTGTTGAGGCAGGCCCTGCCCCTCTTGCCGTCACGCACCTCGTCTGGTCAACCCACCTGCACACACGCATACATACACACACTCAATAAATGCTTGCAAACGCTTGCGCGTCTTCCCTGTCCACTGCACCTGTGTTTACGGCGTGTGAGCGCCTCGCATGCGCCAGCAAGCCTTGGTGGGGGACCTGGAGGTGCCTCCTTGCACGCGCCTGCCAGCCCTTGTGGCAGCCCTTGTGGCAGGCCTCTGGGGCAGGCTTCTGGGGCAGGCGCTTGCGAAAGGCTGGGAAAGGCTGTTGGCACCTTCTTCCCAACTGCGCCGCTGTGCCAGGGGCGAGGGAGGGCCTCCTGCTGCCTGGCATGCCTCTCTGCCCCCGGCAGCCCGCCCTCTGCCTGGCGCTATGGTGTGGGCAGGCCCCCAGTGTACACCCTCACGCCCTCTGCCTGGCGCTATGGTGTGGGCAGGCCGCCCTCTGCCTGGCGCTATGGTGTGGGCAGGCCCCCAGTGTACACCCTCACCCGCTCTGCCCCCAGTGTACACCCTCACCCGCTCTGCCTGGCGCTATGGTGTGGGCAGGCCCCCAGTGTACATAAGGCATGCATGTGTGCCTGCTGCTCGCAGCGTGTGCAACGTCAGCTGCACCAGCCAGGCCACCTTGCAGAGCCATGCGGCAGGCATCAAGGTGGGGCGCATGGGTGCCATGCGGCAGGCATCAAGGTGGGGTGCATGGGTGACGTGCGGCAGGCATCAAGGTGGGGCGCATGGGTGACGTGCGGCATGGGTGAGGTGCGGCATGGGTGACGTGCGGCATGGGTGAGGTGCGGCAGGCATCAAGTTGGGGCAGGCATCAAGGCGGGGCGCATGGGTGACGTGCACGTGCATGTGTGCGTATCAGCCCATTTGTGAATGTGCTTGCGCAAGGAGGGGATATTTGTGTGGGGCACAGGGCGCAGCCACATGCGCATGTGATCGTCAAGGACGTGCGTGCAGGCGGCCGGCGGCACAGGGTACAAGAAGTTGGCTTTGGAAGGGGTTGGCAGCGTGCACACCGGTGTTGGGCGCAGCCTGCCTTCAGAGGGGGGGGCTGCTGTGTTTGTAGGGCAAGAGCAGGGTAGTACATGCAGGGCAGCGGTTTGGGGCAGCATTTGCTGGGCAAATACAGGGCAGCATTCGTACGAATGCAGTAGGTAGGGGGCAGCGATTGAAGGGCATGGGGTAGAGGGCCATGGTGCTGGAGCACAAAGGTGGTGGAGGGGTAGCTGCATGGGCATGTGATGCCACGTCTGTACGCTTCAGGGTGTGGGTTAGGGGGAAAAAGATGGGTAAGGTGCACAGGGCAGCAAAAGAAGGACGAGGTGTGAAGCAGGATGCGGCTGATGGCTAATTGACTGGAGGATTGAGGAGGCGTCGCTATGTTGACACTGCCCGCCTCCTTTGCCTCTCCTCCCCTGCCTCTTCTACCTCCTCCTCCACCTCCATCTGGCAAGCAGTCCTGAGGTGGACACACAGCTTTGAGGTGGACACACAGTCTTGAGGTGGACACACAGCTTTGAGGTGTCCTGAGGTGGACACACAGCTTTGAAGTGGACACACAGCTTTGAGGTGGACACACAGCTTTGAGGTGGACACACAGCTCAACGGTAAACACACATCGGCCAGGTGCAGCCAGCCGCATGTCCACAGCTGTGGATCACCAGGCCAGAAAGTCTGCAGTAGTTTGAGCTCAAGCGCACTGGCCGCTCTTTCAGGTGCTGCTGCAGCAGCTGCACACTGTGGCTGGAACCTGTTGTTGAGATGCTTGTGTCTTACACCCGGCTCGCCTGGCTCTGTCACTTTTCACTGCAGCACAAGCGAAGAGCCCGGGCTGCTCTAGCTGCACAGAACGGCACTGCCGGTCCGCCTGCTGCACCTGCTCCACAGCAGCAGCCTGAGCAGCAGCAGCAGCAGCAACAGCAGCAGCAGCAAGGCGCCAGCCCAGCACAGGCAGCGGAAGCAGCAGCGGGCATGCACTGTGGGCAAGGCGAGGCTGCAGCGTGCCATGTAGAGACAGGTGGCGGCAAGAAGCGGCGTGCGTCGGCTGATGGCAGCGAAGCGGGGGAGAGTGAGCTGGGGTCAGGAGGCAAGCACAGAACGTGTGAAGGGGAGAGGAAGAGAAAGAAGAAAAAGGAGAAAGAGGAGGAAGTAGAGGGGGAGAAGACAAAGGCAAAGAAGAAGAAGGGAAAAAAGGCAGAGGTGGAGGGCGGCTCGCCAGCGTTGCACTCGGCCTGGCCGGATGAGGCTGTGATGCAGAAGCTCCGCAAGGTGGGCCCATCTTGGTTTTGCTGGCGCTGCATGCACCCCAGGCACTGCAGGAAACAAGGTGGCTGCCAAAACAAGCGCATCGATTGCAGTGCCATGCCGCTGGCTGCCATATGCGCAGGCAGTGCAGAAAAAGGTGACTGCCAAGGGCAGCGTGGGGCCCAAGAAGCTGGGCAAGCTAGTGCACGCCAAGCTGGGCGTTAGCGCGGGCGAGGATTTGCTGGAGGCACTGCGTGCGGAGGTAAGCAGGAGCTGCTGTGCATGCTCATGCTGAATTGGGTGCAGGCAGCTGGGGGGTAGAGCCAGCTGTGGGCGGAGCGGGGCGGCTGGTAGCTGCTGCAGGCCTACAGGGGCTGGAGGCTGCAGGAGGCTTACCAGGGTCGTGGGCTGGCCCCAAGGACTGCAGCTACACAAGGCTTGGTGTTCATGGGTGTGTACGTACGGGGGGGCCGCACAGCGCCATCAAATGCGTGCCTGCATTGCATCCCGAGGTCGGCTCAGAATACCAGCATTCAGATTGCTTGGAGCAGTACCAGCATGATGGTGGGTCGTGCAGGACCGGGCCGAGACGAGCTGATCCACGCACATTATCCAAGCGCATGCACCATATGCCACGGTGGTCCAACCACAGCACCTGAAACAGCACCTGCCCAGGCCTTGAGCTTGCATCCCCTGTAACTGCTGCGAAGATTAGCAGGCTTTTAAGCAAATGATGGGCTTGCATCAAAGCCGCACAGGCCTTAAGATCACTTCCCCTGGGTAGCCGGCAGGACCATGTGCCTGCCAGCATGCTCACAAGACGGGAAGAGTTTGAGTCATACCTGTGCCACATCAACCCCCCCTGCACCCGCGCCTCTGCGTATTGCGGTGCGCGCGGGTGTGCCGCCCATGCCCTGCTTTTCATTTGGGGCCACTCCCAGTGTGTCACGCACACACGTCAGTGGGATGTAGCCCAGCAGGCCAGGCAAACATCCATTGGCTGTGCATCATGCACACAGATTGCGTGGCAGGCCTGCTTTGTTGCTGTGAAAGCGTTTCATTTACAACAGCCTGATGGGCCGTTGTACATGAAGTGTGCCCACAAGGTACTATGTCTGGGAAGGTGCGCGCAGCTATACACACAAACACAAACACACATGTACAGGGGCTTTGAAAGCACAAGGGCTTTTACACTGCATTAAACCCAACTGTATGCGGCAAAGTCCTGCGCTTTGTGCGCAAAGTGCCATGGAATGAGCACGGACTAGAGTGTGCCTCGGTGTGAAATAGCATCAATATTGGCTGTTACACCACTTAAACAGACAGGTTCCAAGGCATTGGTAAGCTAATTTCCAGACATCCAGGACCTAATTGCTGCCCTGCATGTGACACTGGTATAAAAGCTGGACCTGAGCAGTGCATGGGTGCCAGTTAAAACAAGGCACGGAAAAAAGATATGCATTTGAGCTTTGATAATTATTACAGTGTTTCCCACTGGAATGGCCCTGCCTCCTAGCGGTGTCAATCATGAGAAAACCGTCATGGCACATGTCATCATCCTCTACAATACGCACAGGCCTTAAGATCACTTCCCCTGGGTAGCCGGTAGGACCATGTGCCTGCCGGCATGCTCACAAGACGGGAAGAGTTTGAGTCATACCTGTGCTACATTAACCCACACTGCACCCGCGCCTCAGCGTATTGCTGTGCATGCGTGTGGGCGCGCCGCCCGTGCCCTGCTGTATCAAACAAGAAGCCGCTTCCTGCGTGTCCTATCCCACATGCCCATGGGATGCGGCTTGGCAGGCTTGGCTCTCATTCTCCTCTCATCAAATGCACAATCAAGGACTTGAACGAGCCAGCCACTGCCTGCCCCCCCGACGCTGTCACGGACGCTTTGCTAGCCAAAGCCACAGGCCGCACACACAAACACAGCTTGCCAGGACTTTTGGCCCTCTTTGCAGCTAGGACCAGGTGCCCTGCTCATCTCTGAGCTTTCCCCCCTCCCCGTGCCTGCTTGCTTTTGAAGGCACCTTGTGCGCCTTTGGAAGGCACCTTGTGCAATCCTTGGGAACCCCTGGTTCTGGCTTCTACACGCTTCTACACATTGCGTTGTGTCCTGCTGGCTGACAGGTGGAAAGCTGCGGGGGTGCTTGTGCGTGCATCTCTACCACTATCCTCAAATCCCTTAGAGGCCGTTACTTGATGGTGATCCTTCACCCACAGTTTGCAGTGCCATCCACTCCGCGGCCGTACATGAGCGTTGCAATCCACTCCGTTGCCAAGCACGTGAAATGCCATCTGCTGCACAACCTTGCATGCTTTTGAGGTTTCCTCTGTACGGAATTATTTCAGCCACCCTGTGATGCTCTTGCCTTTATCCTGATCCCGTCTGCATCCCGTGCACCCATGCAGCTGGTGAGGCAGATCTCTGGTTTGAAACAAGAAGATGGCTTCCTGATGCCTGTTGCATGACAACCTTGAAGAATTTGCAGCCTCAGAGGCCGATGCAGGTCAGATATCAACAGCCTTGCAATTCAAGGCCAGATGCCAACGGCTCAGCGGCTAGTATCTGGAGAAGCACCTTGATGCATGATTATCGGACCTCATCACTTGTATGACGCAAGTTGCCAGGGAGGGGATATCTTTGAAAAATCACGTAGATCTACCTGCCGAACAATCGCAGCTCAGCTTTAAGGCCTTCAACCTTAACCTCAATTTAGAAAGACGGTTTAGAATATGAGAGGTTTAAGGCTTGGAAACCGTCAACCTGTAAGGCTAAAGCTTTCAAGGCTGTATCTGCCGAACGAGGGCGGCTTAGCCAGTTGTGAGCCTCCTATTAGGTTCAAACCCCAAACCCACGGGTTGTGATGGTAAACAGACGACTTCCCATTGCAGGTGCCCCGATTTTTGAATATGAGGAGAGTTACGGCTTGAGAAACAATAGGTATGGTTAGGTTACATAGCTGTATCCGCCTAACGCCCTGATACCATTCTGCTCACTCCCTTACCTACTACAAAACACAAATCGCCCATCACTCCTCATCTGCACCAGGTGCCACCTCCTAGACAACGCAGCAGGGATGTTAACAGAATTCAGGAGCTCAATTTCAACAAGAGGGGGACACACCTCGTTGAGTTTAAATACTGTGAATACACATGGCCTGGACACCAATTAGAGGCCTCTAGAAAATAACATGAGGTTCTTTGTAAGCGCTTGAGGGCCAAGAAAATTACCCTTCGCACTACTCTTCTTGGTGTGGGAGGCTCTATCTACACCTCACACACTCAGTTCAAAGGCTTTGAATCATCTTAAAGAGCTCGTCCTTGATACACGTAAAGCCCATAAGGCTGCTCTCAAATTGAAAATTACATACTCATTCTGTGCTCTGTGCGCACAAATTGGCAACAACAGACGCACTCTTGAAAAATCCAGTTGCTCTCAAGGTCTTGGTCTGGAGCAGGGGGCTGCTTGTCACCCCCCAGATCCTCACTACTAGTGGAGGAGAAGAACTACTAGTTCTTCCTCTTCCCTGGTGGAACCTCCTGAGGAGACTCATGGCTCTCCCGGCCAACGTGTCTCCTCTTCCTTAATTGACGTGGGGATTTTTTGGCTGGCGAAGACCAGCAACAAACCAATCAGCCTAACGACCTGGCTGGCGGTTCACCCTTTAAACTTAAACTTAATTGACGTGGGGACTCCATCCACTCAAAGTGGTTTCACTTCCTACGTAGTTTTCTTGTCTTTGATTTCATTTCTCAACGGAACAACAAACTCTGCCATCTCATCTCGGACATGATGGACTATTTTTTGGCTGGCGAAGATTAGCAACAAACCAATCAGCCTAACGACCAGGCTGGTGATCAACCCTAACTTACTCCAACTCAAAGAGCCCCAACCTTGTGAGGAAGGCTACAATTCTTACGCAGTCTAGTAGACTAAGGTAAGGTTACATAGCTGTATTCACCGAACGAGGGCAGCGTAGCTATAGCTCAACAGGCCTGTAACCTGAACTGCAACGTAGAAACACGCTCAAATCAAAGGAAAGGTAGTCTTTGAAAGAGAGAGTTTTTGGTAAAAACAAGCCTCCAGCGTCAAACAAGCTCTTGACAGGACCACTAAGTGAACAATTCAGGGGACCGCCAGCACTGATATGATGTCAGTGACTGACAACACAGAGCAGTTGGGTGCAAGAGCGAGATGGCTGAGCCTGAATTCAAGAAGCTTACGAAGACAATATTGACACCAACCAGAAAATATGGTATCCTGCCCAGCAACTTTTCTTATCTTGCGCTGGGCACGCTCACTGAGCGGCACTAGCGGTGGCACTCTCAGGTCAGTATAAAGTTTTAGTTTCTGGAATGAAACTGGCATAGTTTGCCAGATAGTTTGCTTTGCGGTAACTAAGGAAATAGCAAGACAGTACAGGCAGGCAAGGCATGCCACCATGGGATTCTGACAGCCTTCACCTTCCTATGCCGTTCTATGCATGGTAAATAATGCGACCCATGTCCAGTCAACCAGCTTTAATAAACAACGTCTCGCAGTGCTAAGGCATTGGTGAGCACGGTACTCCGTCTACGACGAGCTTAACCACACGAGAACCTCGCACAACCTGCCTTATTCCCTCACTCATAACGCGCCAGCTTTCTTCCACTGCCACTCTTATGTCTGGCACATCCTCATCAAGAGCGCCAAAACTGATAGAAATATGGAGAGGATGCGCTGCAGGGCTGAAGGCTGCTGCCAAGCAAACACCAAAAAGTTGGGACACATTATCGTGAATGGACGATGGGGACACTTCTTGAGTGATGGCCAGCTTCTGAAGATCACGAAACAGACAAATCTTCTGCAGGTGGTGCAGCCCAAGATCAAGGTCGAGCGAAACCGTCAAATCTGTGCAGTGCGGGTGAGCGTCGAAGCATTTAGATGTTAAGGGGCAGTGTAGAAGCAGCAAGATTTAAGCATGAGCAAAACAATTTCCATGCAACAAAAATACAGCAATGCACCTTTCTGGAGCAATTTGGCAATTTTGTGCTGATGAAGTGAGCATCAGATTAGACCAAGTATATCAAACTGAGCATTCTGTTTGAGATGATACCCACTGACCTTTTAAATGAGGCAACAGATCAGCCAGCCTTGATATGTCCTCGGCTTGCAATGTGAGAGTTTCTATGTACAATTCCTGAACGCTCGCAAGCAGGCCCCCCATGCAGGACAAGCAGTGCAAGCAGGAGGGCATGTCGCCGCTGCACTCAGTGCCCTTTATGTTGACACACACTGAAGATTTGAAATCTGCATCAATCCAACAGTCTGCCATGGCTGCCTCAAAAGCCTGCATGTCAGCGCCTTGCTCAGAGTAAGGTACCAAGTCCGTGATGTTGATCTGCTTAAACTTAGGGAAATGATGTGAAGCAACGAGCGCCAGCAACTCAGCCAGGGGGACTAATCTCATAACATGCTTCAGATTAATTCTTTGAATGGAGGGCGACAGTAGAGACAGTTGGTGGCTATCAAGCATCTCCGGCAAGGACAAAGTTGTCAAATCAGGTAGGTACGGCAAGACTTCATGAAGGTTTGTCACTGCGTTGTACTCTGCCTCACAGATGGACAGATGCTGAAGCGACCGGAGGGAGGTCAGCGGTGTTAGAGGTGCTGGGCTTTGCCTGATGGGTAAGTTAAAGGAAAGGGCAGTCAAGGTCGTCAATTCCCCAAGCCGCTGAGTATCAAGCAGCCTCCTGTCATTGAGGTGGAGTTCGCTGAGCCCCAGCGCAGGAAGGCCCTGCAACAGGGCTGAATGGACAAGGCTCTGTGCTGGAAAGCCCTTGTCACCCATATGCAGCGCTTTCAACCGAGGGCACAGTTGCTGTAAGAGGCTGACAAATTGAACGCTCTCTGCTCCATTGAGAACATTGAAATCCTGCATCAGGATGAGAAGGAGGAAGTAGGCATCTCAGCCAGGTCCATGCAATGTACTAACAAGCATGACATCTCAGCAGTGTTGCCTACATGTCAGTAAAATGCCGCTAGTCAATTTCTGCAAGCATTTCCACATTCTCAGTGTCGCAGAGAGCGAAGAGCTCCCCAGCCGCTGGCTTGAATCATGAAACATCACGCCTGCTTGCTGAGTGCTGCAAACCGACGGAGGTTGGACTGAGAATGAGACAGCTGAGGAATGCACTCACCTGCAGACAAAGTTCTTGAAGGGTGAGCAGGGTCTGCTCAATTCTGGTGCGCAAGGGCCCGTCTACAGAAGCATCTGGCCGGAGCAAGTGGCATAGCTGAGCACCATCATCCCGAGGATAGTGTCGCAGGCTGCCATGAACCACGAGCGTCCGCAGGCTTGCTCCAGCAGGGAAAGAAGCCAGTGGGTGGCAGAGGCCGCTGTAATTGTAGAGCTGCTCCTGCTGAATTCGGAGCATAGTGATCTGGGCCAATACAGAAGGAGATGACCGAACGGCCATGCAAGATGAAAGAAGGGCCTTCCTTGACACGGAATCACCAATGAGCGCATAAATCTCTCCAACCTGGCCACAAAATGGAAAGCAGAGCAAGGGTTTGCATGTACAAGTGCATGGAAGACCATGCCAGGTCCAGGTCCAGTGTCTCATGAAACCAACAAATTTGGGCTCTCCCGCTCACAATGTGTTCTGGAAGGTCAAGGAAGGACATCCTTGCAGCAAAGGTTGACGAATTTCAGCAGGAGTGTGCAAATTTAATTAGCGTACAAAGCACGATGATACTTCAAACATTGTGAGACGCCTAATAAAAATTTACGTTTACATAATTTCATTACATGAGAAGACTACTTGTCATTTTAGGCAAGTGCTCTATTTGCTACAGTTAGGTCCGTAGAGGGCGACGGCGATATATAGGCCTACTAAAATGAAATTGCGGAAATCCTAAGTTTAAGCCTGAGCTAAGCCTATATTCCTAAGCCCGACGCCCTAAGAGAGGAGTTCCTCAGGAACACTTCGGTGATCGGCGCGTGGCGTGGGGTGCAGAATTGTTTTCATTTTAGAGCAGTGACGAATATAGGAGGAGCAATTCCTCCTTGTGACATCTCGAGCATAATTTTTACCCTGCAGTGTTACATTCTAGCGAATACCTTGACTGAAGGCCTCATCCTTGTAACCCTAGGGTTAGGCCTTCTTGATCCGTCACCCAGCTCGATAAGCAGGTGTTGATCAGCATGCCAATCTGGAGTTTAACTGTAGGTTCCTGAAGTCCACACTAGTCCAGCTTGTAGTCCAGCTACAGCATGCAGACCTCATGTGTCTCCTTGCTTGTGTCCTAGTAGAAAGATAAAGAGCTGCTAAAGTTTAGCAGCCTATCACGAGCTAGTTCTCAGCAACTCAAGTCCATGTATGCATCACAGGTTTGGCTCAAATTGAAGACAGTTCACCAGTCGTGATAGCCAAGGAAAGAAATGAAAGGCATGTGTCCAGGAGACACTGGTGAGCAGGCATAACCAACATTGACTATGAATACAGTTCGTAGGAAACAGATGGTGCAACTATGTAATTGCAAGGGGCCAGGCAAAAGGAAGCAAACATATGGGCCCCTACTTGAGCCGGGCATCAGTATCTGCATTTCCGAGCCCAAAATAGTTCCAGTATACGAGACGCTAGAACTGGGCTCACTCCAAAACTGGCACGACGAGAGCTTCAGAAAAGCCTGATGTGCGAAAAAAATTGATTCCCCACAGTCTGGACCCCAGACCAGTGCATAACTAGATGCCAAAACTCCCTGCATGCATGGGGCTTATTTCCTGTCCTGGGATTTGGGCCTAGAAAAAATTGGTGATCTGATCTGTGCATGCTAGGGTCAAGGTAAGACAGCACTGCATCCGCAACGATGCATCATAGAGAAGACAAGAGGATTCGCTCGTGCGACTCCCTCATGATGAATACCAAACTTTGATAGATCAAACAAAGCCAGAGTGATGGCGTGCTGCGCAGCAGGCTACTCGCTGCCCGACGCCAGCTCTGCCAGCAGCTGGAGCAGCACCAGGGGCTGCTCAATGTGCACTGCATGGCCTGCACCAGCCACGATGTGCACCTCTACACTGCGAGGCTGCTGGTGCTGGCGCTGGTGCTGTGGCTGCTGTGGCTGCTGCGGCTGCTGCTGTTGTTGCATGACCCGGTACATGTGGTTGTTGATGGTCACGAACTTGGCGTCCAGGGCGCCCGCAATGAGGCTCACAGGCATGGGGAGGTGCGGCAGGTCTTGCCACATGTGCCGCTGCACAGGCAGGGGGCGTGGGACAAAGCGTGTATGTGTGTACGTCAAGCAAGTGGAGGCATGGTAGGTCCTGCTGAATGCGTGGCTGCAACAGCGGGTACGAGGAGGGGGTGAAAGAAGGGGGCAGCAGCTGGCAGTGTGCGCTGAGGGGTTGGCGACCATTCGCTTGAAGGAGGAAAGAGTGGCGCAGGAGTCTGGGGGCGGGCGCCACTTGGCCGGCCGTGTGATTGTGATTATGGTCAGGCATTGCCAGTCAGTGTGGTTGGCAGTCAGCCGCATGGCCATTCACAGCTAGCAGTGCATGGGCTGTGGGTGTGCTGCTGCCAGAGCCACAGCGCGCACCCACACCCACACCCACACACCCACGCGCACCCACAGCCACACCCACACGCACATCCACACAACCACCCCCCTCCCACACACACATGTGGGTGGGTGGGTGGGTGGGATGAGGGGGTTCTTGCCGCCGGCGCCTGCTGCGCAGCCTCTGAAAATACGGCCCAGCCCCCACGTACACACGCGCGCCCCTTGCCAGCACACGTACCATGCGCCCGGTGCTCATGGCAGACAGCGCATCCGCCATGCTGGCCGCCGACGCCCCTTGCTGCTGCTGCTGCTGCTGCTGCTGCTGCGCCACGCCGCGCCGCCTAGCCATCAGGGCAGGGAAGCACGGGTGCTGGCGCAGGCTGCGCCACAGGGGCCCGGCGTACCAGTGGCGCAGGAAGGCGGGCGTGCCCTGGGAGCGGAGCAGGTGTGCGAGCCGGTCGTCCGCGGCGGCGCGCCATGCGGCCTGCACCGGGTCCTGCAGGGAAGAGCACCGTTTGGTCAGCACAGCCGTGTGAGGGCAGTGCGTAGATGCAGATCAGCCTACAGCCTGCATGTCCTGGAGCACACATGCCAGGAGAGCACACCTGGACTCAAGCTCCCACAGCTGAAACCTGATCATCAACTTTCTCATCATCGCGCTCACCACCACCCTCATTACCAACTTCCGTCGCGCTCGTCACCACCGCTAGCACCATTTCCACCATTGCTTCCATTGCTTTCGACACCACTGGCACCATGCGCGGGAGGCTTGAATCAGCAGCAGCATCTGCACAGCCATCCCCGCAAGCACCCCCTCCCCCCTCCCCCACGCCCCCACACCTTAATGCCCGGCGTGCCTGACACCAACGCCAGCCGGCCCACCAGCTGAGGCCGATGCGCGGCTATCGCCATTGCCGCGCGCGCACCCAGCGAGTAGCCCACCAGCAGGCCGCACCGCTCCACGCCTGCCTGCTGCAGCGCGTCCGCCACTGCGCCCGCGCACGCCTCCAAGCTGATGGGCGCCAAGGCAGCGCCCCCCCTTGGCCTCCCTGCCTCTGCGCTGCAGCTGCTGTCCGCCGCGCTGGCGGTTGTGTGGCCGTGCCCAGGCAGGTCTATGGCCAAGCAGGCATGGCCGCACGCCGCCAGGCCCCGCACGAGGGGCTGCCAGTCGCTGGCCGCGCCCAGGAAGCCGTGCAGGAGCACCACCAGGCCAGTGGGGGGGAGGCGGAGCGGGGCGGGGGTGGGGGACTGCGAGGCGGCGGTGGGGGAGGGGTTGCGGGGGAGGACGAGGGTGCCCCGGAAGGTGAGGGTGAGGGCGGGTGCAGGGCCTGCGGTAGTAACAACGGGGCTGCTGCTGGCGGGCGCAGGAGCGCTGCTGCTGCTGCTGCTGCTGCCGCCGCTGCTGCTCACTACACACACACTCTGCTCCCACGCGTGCTCCATGAATGCCGGCGGGCTCAGCAGCGCGAGGGGCAAGGGGTTGGGGGGGCCCTTGCCAGCGGCAGCAGCAGCGGCGGCTGCAGCGCCGGCTACTGCGCCAGGAGCATCACGCACTAGGCCCGTTGCAGCAGCGGCGGCATGCAGGACCTCTGTGGCATCTGCCAGCGCGACACTGCACGTGCTGGCGCCGGTGCTGATGCTGCCTAGGGAGGGCACAGAGCTGCCCAGCCCTGCAGCAGGCCCCCCCAGCACCTGCACAAAGCCCGCCAGCGCCTCGGGCTGGAACCACTGCAGCGTCCCCAGCCCATGCTGCGTGCATGCCTGGTTGATGCCGTCCAAGCGCGCGGCTGCTGTGGCGTCAGGCACAGCACGTGCTGCTGGCAAAGTCGGCGGGGCTACTGCATCTGCTGCCGCTGCTACGGCGGCCAGCGTGGCGATGCCAATGGGGGACTCAAAGCAGGAGCTGATGACTGTCTGCAAGGAGGGGCAGTGCAAGGGGCGGGAGTTGAGAGGTGCGCGTACACACGCACCTGCGTGTATCACACATTTGTGACACGATCATGCCATACGTGTGTGCGTGTGCGTATGCGCCGGCCGCTGCACCCCATGTGTGTGTGCACAGATGGGCACGAGTGTGCGGGGGTATGTTGTTGGACCATACTGTTGCGTACGCGGAGGAGGCCAAGGCTTGCGATCGGTGTCACAACCAGCGTGAGTGCGCATGAGCATGACCAGCATGAGCGCAAATGAGCCCGACGGGCAGCGATCGGTGTCACGACCAGCGTGAGCGGCACAGTGTGTCCTTCTTCCTACCCTGTCCACAGGTGAGCATGTCAGCTCTCACACGCCCAGTAGCAGTCAAGTAGGCAGGGCATGATGAGGGGGGCATGCACAAGTGGGAGCACCGCCCAGCAGCACAACAGCAACAGACGCTGCCACAGCAGTTATTGATGGTACCAGCAATAGACCCTGCCACAGCAGCTATGAATGGCACCAGCAACATACACCCTTTTGCACATGGCCGACCACATCCTGCGCCTTCTCCTGAATTGCAGCCCGGCGATGCGCCCACCAGTTGCCGCTGCTTGATCGACCCGCAGCAGGGCCCCACTGCTACCCACCTGGATGCCCTGCCGCGCCGCCGCCGCCGCCAGCCCCAGCGCGGCTTCAATGCCGCCCCAGCGCGCGGGCTTCACCACCAGCGCCACCAGGCCCTCCGCGGGCCCCTGCATGCTGCCGCTGCCGCTGCCGCTGCTGCCCATTAGGTGCGCAGGGAGGGGGGCTGCTGGCCCCAGGCTCCAGCTGCCGTCGTCCAGGGATTCGTCCAAGGCGTAGGGCATGCCTGCAGGCGGGCCCAGTTACAGTGTGCGTGCATGCATACGTACGTGCATGCACGTGTGTGCACATGTGCGCACACGCACCTGTGCGCGCAGGTGTCTCTTGGCGCGTCACGCACATGAATGCGTACTTCATGATGAAAAGTATATATATACATGAAGTATTCATACATCACAAGGAAGGTTCGCCAGCAGCCACATGATGCCGGTCGGCGACTGCACCATCCTGTCCCATATGTGATTTGCGGGCCAAGCAGGACCAAAGCGATTACCTCTGCCCACGGCCAGCTATTGGGTCACCGCGGCTGCAGCTGGAGCGGCAGAAGCAGCGAGCATGCACACGACACTGCCAGTTCCACACGGGTGCACCAGCAAGCAGTGCAGGAAGGCAGACGGCGAGCCTAGGAGAGGCGCATGCGCGGGCCTTCCTGAATCTCTGTCGAGGTCACTTTGGTGACACAAGAGAGCACGCGTGGCGCAAGGTAGACACGACCCAGCCCCAGACAGGCCTGCACACGCACCTGTGAGCGCGTAGAAGCGGGGCAGATCTGCGCAGCACCGCACCGGCTCCTCGACGTACTCCAGCCCAGCGCAGTCCTGGCCCTCGCACGCCTGGGCACACACATGCAATGTGCGACATGCAGCACGTGTGTGCTGAGCGTGCTGGAACAGGCGTCCCTGTCAACTGTCTGCCTTTAAAGCACTTTCCAGCCCCTCTGCCCTCCGCGCATCCGCCCAGTGTGCCAGCCTTCCCCGCATCCGGTAGGTGGCTGCTTGCGCTGGCGCACATCGGCTTGATGCCCTGTCGGTTGGGACGGTTGGGAGGCGAGGCCCGCTGGCGGCTATGCTGGCAGCGTGCGTCTCCACTGGCCAACCGTGCACCGACTGGTGCAGCGAACAAAGGGGGCGCAATCATACCATTTTTGTGGCATTGCTGATCTTGCAGCGGTGCAAACAAGCCGTGGATGGCCGGGGTCGGTGCAAAAGTAAGTATGCAAGCAAGGGAGCAAGGCAGTTGCACCTGCTCACAATCGTCATGCTGGCCATTGCGCGTGCCAGAGCAGGTGTATGTGAGTGTAAACGGTGCAGTCACAACATCGCAGCAAAGAGGCGGGCGTGCAGACGGGAGTGTGCAGCGTGGAGGTCAAGTGCTTGCGCGAAGAAGCGACCTTTGCGCCGTGCAAGCACAACCCTGCTTCCATGCAAAGATGCCAGGCTGCTCGTGGGGTGTATGGTCAATCCATACATTCACGTGGATCCAATATTCCACATCCAAATGTAAGCGTGCACAGTGCGCTTCCGCCCAGGCCTCTACCAGGTCATAAGGGCACGTGTGTGTGTATGTGTGTGTGTGTGTGTGCGCGCGCACGCGTGTGTGTGCGTGTGTGTGTAAGCTCGCACACACCTACCGACCGTCTGCAATCGGGCCTTTGTACTGTCCCACAAGGCATCAAGTTGGTGTGCGCTGGCGCTCAGCATGTTTGTAGTCATGAGGTTTGAGGTCACATACCGCGATACTGACAGTTGCTTTGAAGTGCTCTTTCTGCGCACATGGCAACCACTCGGGCTCCAGCCCCAGGCATACGGGAGCTGAACCATGCGCACACGCTGTTGCGGGACGCATGCGCAAGTGCTTGCTGGGTGCGGTATGCGGCGCGCATGAGTCGGCACATAGGCAGACCAAGAGCGCTGCCGTCTGTGCCAGGTCTTGTGTGAGTACTTTTTGTGCAGGCCGGCAGAGGTCTGCAGAAGAAGAGCCTGTCGTGAGCAGCCAAAATGAGGATACCCACACATGCAAGCAGCCGTGCATGTACACATGCGCACACATTCACCCGCACGCGCGCACGCACACAGGATAACGCACCGGCGCAAACGCGCGCACGTGCTTAGCGCGCGCATGCTAAGAGGGGAGGGCGCGTTGCCGCCCCTGACGTTTACCCTTCCAGCTGCCCCCCCCCCCCCCCCC
>LKMJ01001204.1_pt1 | contig 22380 bp, 20 predicted proteins | sample 643391 | NCBI WGS metagenome assembly LKMJ01 (sample SAMN04112250, study PRJNA286221) | soda lake metagenome | biome: soda lake; feature: Kulunda Steppe; material: water; isolation source: sample PL-Br10 brine of Picturesque Lake | place: Russia: Kulunda steppe | collected 2010-07
CCATAGGATTGCATCGTTGCACACGAAGGCGGTGAGTACTGTGTCGGGCTCGTTTTGCCACGGATGTGATCGACCTGATATCGGGTGACTTCTTCACCGAATCCGGGGTTTATTTCGAACAGGTCGACGATTTCGTCGGTCGTCATCCCAATCGAGGTCAGAAAGGTAGCGATGGCAAACCGAGAGTGATGTTCGAGATGTTCGCCTTTCTGGATCTGATCGAGCAGATAGGCCATACACGGCGGGAACAGTTCCGGAACGACGGTGTCGATATCGCGCGTCAGATCCAGATCAGCAAGCAACTCGCGGATGTGCTCACACTCATCTTCGAGATGCTCCCGGAAGGATTCGGGGACGGCAAGGGGAAGTCCTTCCATGACGCGTTGTTTCGTCGCCTGTCGCACCAACATGAGCAGTTCGGCTTTCGTCACCGGTACTTCGCCATCCTGTAGCGCACGGTTGACAAGCCGCCACTGTTCACCGCGTTGTCCTGCAGCAAGGTCAAGATAGGTCCCGACCTCGATGAGATAGCCATCGGGCGTCTCGCGAACGGCAGCCGCGATGTCGAACTCCGAGAGTACTGCATCGAGCGTGAGCCGTTCCCGCGAACGGCTTTTCAGCTCCGTCGTCGCGGAAAAGTCCTCCTGAAAGCGGTCGTGAGCCGTTGCAGCTTCAGCGTAGGCATATTTTCGGGTGAGCACGTGTTCGTCGACCAGCGAGACGAGCACACGCGCGACAGGATAGGAGAGCAATTCGATGCGTGTTCTGCGGTGTTGCTCGCCAACAGTGTTCGAATCGAGTGCGTTTTCGATGCGGGAAAGCGCACGGTCGACGATATCCTGCTCACGCTCGATGACCCGCGTGAGATCGACATCAGCCGACTCGACCCCGTCCCGAGCCGACTGGAGAAAGGGATATCGGGCGTGAAGCTGTTTCATCGGCGCTTTGTTTGCTGGCCGCGAGCAAAAACCCGGCGGTCACACATTACTTCTCGTCGAGTTCCCGGATGACGGCTTCGGCGTTGCCGCCATCGCTTGTGAGCTTTCGATACTCTTTTTGGCTGACCTCGACAGTTTTCGTATCACCCTGTCGGACAACCTCCAGTGAGACAGTCCCCTGTGGGTTGTTGCGCAGACGTGTCGAAGCGATTGTGCTAAAGACAAACCAGAGGGCAATCGCACAGCCAACGCCGTACAGCGTCAGCGTCTCGAATGCAAGTGGGTCGCTGGTCCGTGTCCACCGGGTTGGGTAGGCGTACGAAAACAGCCAGATGCCCACACCAGAGAGTGCAGTGCCGACAATGACACCGAGTTGTTGCCGGCGGCTCGCGGGCAAGACTGAAACGACACCGAGTAACATCGCTGGAATCCCGAGACCAGCGATAATTCCGGCATGGCGTTTGACAGTGGGCGTGTTACTGCCGACCCCGAGAAGTCCCAGCGAAGCAACAATGGCAAGTGCTCCGATTGCGAGCAAGCATCCGCCAGCCAGCACTCGGGCGTCGGCGGCACTTTCTCGCTGGTTGTATGCCTCATCGAGGCTCGTCATACCTGCCGGTTACTGACCCGGCTACAAAACTCTGTGTCAGACAAATGCACGACGAGTGTCAAAAAGACCGGAGTTAATTACTCTGGATGCGCGGGGCGAGCATGTACGTGACTCTGCCTTCCCCTTCGGCGATATCGAAATGCAATTTCACAGGGAACTCCTCGCCCAGTTCCATGGTCACCTCTGTGTCTTTCGGGATTGCTTTGTTCATATCCTGCAGATAATCCAGCGAGAAAAGTGATGAGGCTTCGCCGGGAACGAGGTCGATCAGATCCTCACTGTCGAGTTCGAGATGAACGTCGTCGGTATCACCTTCGGCTTTTACATAAAAGACCTCGTCGGTGTCATCGACGCCCAGTTCGATGTGATCGCTGACCATATCCGCAGCGGTCACGGCCCGGTCGATATCTCGGCCCTCGATAACGATTGTCGAGGAGAGATCCAGATCAGGTAGGTCGGGTTCTTCGCGGATCGATTCGGGGTCGATCAGCGCAAGCGTATACTCGAGCCCGTCGATAGAGATATGCAGTTTCCGCGTCTTTTCGTCGAGTTCGAGTTCGACGAGCTGGCCGCTGTCGGCCATGCCGGCAATATCCTGCAAGCGAACCAGATTCACACCGATGAGGCCGCCATCAGCCTCGTAGGATTCAAACGCCGAGGCGTCGAGCGAGAGATCGACCATCCCGACATTCGCTGGATCGACAGCACGAATTTCGATACCATCCTCATCGAGGTGGATTTTACACTCATCCACCAGCACGCCCACGGAGTCGAGCGTCGACTGCAGTCTTTCTGCGCGCACAATGGCCTTGAACATCTTGGTCCGAGCTACGGTGTCTTCCCCTAAAAAGGCACGTCATTGGCTTCGACCCGAGACCAATATACACAAAAGAGCTAGCGGTCAATGTCTCGGCGTTCGACATCCGTAATTTCAAACCGTGCGCCACCTCCGTCGCCCTCCGTGATCTCGATCTCCCAGCCATGTGCACGAGCGATTTCGCGGACAATTGCCAGTCCGAACCCGGAGTGGTCTCCGTTTTCGGCGGCCGTTGTATATCCCGGCGAGAGAACTGCACCCCGTTCGTCTTCTGGAATGCCTGGCCCATCGTCTTCGATATAAAAGCCATCCGAGAGAAGCCCAACACGCACGGTTGGCTCGGGACCAGCGTGCTCGAATGCGTTCCAGAAGAGATTCTCGACAAGTTGTTTGAATCGACTTCTGTCGGCGCGAATGTAGCCCTCCCCATCGAGTTCGAGTGTCCCACCCCCATCTTCCTCGTAGCAACTTTGCCAGCAGGCTTCGATCAGGTCGTGAAACCGAAGCCACTGCATCTCTTCGATCTGTTTACCGTGGTCGACGAGCGTCCGCATATCCGAGATGAGTGACTCGATGCGGTCGTGGGCATCGGAGACGTATTCGAGTTGGTCGCGGTCGCCCTGTCGCTGTGCAAGATCGAGTCGGGTTTCAGCGACGTTCAAGTGGTTCGGAATGTCGTGTGAAATAACATCGACAAACGCTTCGAGGCGCTCGTTTTTCCGTTCGAGAGTTTGTTCACTTTCCAGTCGGCGAAGCGCAGTCTCGGCGTTCGAGGCAAGGAGCGATGCGAGATCAACATCAGTCTCGTTGAACGCACCGACTGCTGTATCCCCGACGCTCAACACGCCGAATTTACCGATTGGAACATACATTACCGACCGCGAACGACCGCGGTCGTAGCCGTCATCAATCGTGTCTGCGTCGTCGATGACAACGGTTTCACCGTGTCGGTATGCATTTGCGGCTGGTGTCTCATCATCGATTGGATAGAGCGGTCTCGGCTTTGCTTCGGATTCGAGTGTTTCCGAGATAGCAACCGGGACAAGCGTACCAGCGTCGGTTGCGAATCTGACGAGGTTTCGGTCGTATCCGAGGATTGTTTCGGTAGTCTCGGCTGTAATCTCTGCAATCTCGATATCGGTATCGGCCTCGATCAGCTCACTCGTTACCTCGTGAAGCTGGCTTAGCTGTTTTTCACGCCGCTTTCGAAGTGTTATGTTCTGGATCGTTCCGATATTATAAGTCACTCCCTCGACGGCGGCTCTGGTGGTGATCGTCTGGACTTCGGCCTGTCTGCCGTTGTATTCGTGAACTGCTTCGGCTGTTCGGGTCTCTCCCGGATTATATGAGTCCCAGTAGCTGTCGAACCGATCAGCATCGAGCCCCGTATTGATTTCCCAAATGGGTGTGCCAATCAACGAGTCAACGTCTGTCCCGAGCATCTCGGCGTATGCTCGGTTTACATAGATGTATTCCCCATCGGAACCGTATGCGCCAACGCCAACACCAACGGATTCGACCATCTGTTCGAACAGCTCTGGTTCCATGGGGATCCTTATGTGTGGTTACAATTAGGCACATATCATTGTTTTCCCCGCAGACGAATGTAACACACATTCGCCGGTGCGTTTTTTACAGGCTAACGAATCTATTATTGTAATGGCCGAGGTTCGGGAACTAACACGCAAACTCGTCTCGATCCCGAGTCACGACGACGAGCAGGCAGCCGGTGATTTCATCGAACGCTGGCTTCGTGAGCACACGGCCAGTCGCGTAGAACGCGACTCTTACGGCAATGTGATCGCCCGTCGTGGGACAGGAACACGATCATTAGCACTTGTCGGCCATCACGACGTCGTTGCACCCGATAGCTCACAGGTCGACGAAAGCGGGGAATACACGATTGAAAAACGGGATGGGCGACTCTTCGGGCGCGGAACTGCAGACATGAAAGGCGCAGTGGCAGCCGCAATGGGTGCCTTCCGGGATGCAACCGTTGAGGACGGCGAACTCATCTTTGCCTCGTTTGTCGGCGAAGAAACCGGCGGTGAGGGAGCACGCGGTGCAATCGAAGACGGCTTTTCGCCAACCTATGCAATCGTGGGTGAGGGTTCGACTGGCTACTCCACAGCGGGGGTGACAGATGTCGCAGTTGCACACAAAGGTCGCCGGGCAAGCACACTCACCGCTTCCGGGAAAGCCGCTCACGCGAGCGAACCCGAGGCGGGAACGAACGCCATCTATCGGGCAACGGACGCCGTTTCCCGGGTTCGTGATCTCGAAGCGCCCGAAACGACCGTATTTGGCCACGAGTTGCGTGGCTCCGTCGTCGTCACCAACATATCGGGTGGATCAGCCTGGAACGTCATCCCGGAGCAATGCCAGATCACTGTCGATGAACGAACTGTTCCAGGCGAGCGTGCTTCGCTCGATACCGTCGCTTCCTTGCCGGGGATTAGCTGGGAAATTGAACAGGATCTGCCACCGATGGCCTGTGGCGACCCCGAGTTTGCGGATTTCGTACTCGACTGCGCTCGGAATGTCCAAAAAGAACAGACACAGAAGCCACAGCAGGTCGCCAAACCACATGCGACGGATGCCGGCTGGCTGGCCGACGCGGGCAGCGAGTGTGTCGTCTGCGGGGCGGCCGAGCCAGGTGAGGCACACACTGCCACAGAAAGTGTCTCACTTTCTGTCCTCGACCGGTGTTACGATATTTATCGAGAGGCGGCGAGCGGGTGGATCGAGACACTCGCCGAATAAAGCCGGCAGCGACGCGTTGATGATCCATCGATTACAAGACGAACTATGTCTCAATCGGACTCCGAGCCAGCGGAGAGTACGTACGAGGAATTTCTCACTCACGTCAAACGCTACAACTATCTTGGTGACGCATCGGGAGTATTGAGCTGGGATCAGCAGGTGATGATGCCAAAAGAGGGGACACCTGCCCGCTCGAAGCAGTCCTCAACGCTTTCCACACTGCGCCACGAGTTGCTGACCGAGGAGGACCTGACGGAGTGGCTCGACACACTCGACGGAGAGGTTTCGGGCAAGCGGCAGGCAGTCCTCCGCGAAGTCCGCAGGGAGCACGAACGCGCAACCCGCGTTCCCGAAACACTCGTCGAACAGCTCTCGGAAGCGAGTTCGAACGCACTGCCTGTCTGGGAGCAGGCAAAAAGCGAGGGCGATTTCTCGATTTTCGAGGAGACACTCGAAGAACTGGTCGAGTTGCGCAGGGAGTATGCCAATGCAATCGACCCTGACAGCGATCCCTACGAGGTGCTCGTCGAGGAGTACGAGCCATATCTCGACATCGAGACAATCGAGAGGGTTCTCGACGAATTAGGCGAGGCACTACCTGACCTGATCGAAGCAATCGGTGATAGCGGCGTTTCGCTCGCCGATCCGTTCGACGGAACCTACCCGGAAAAAGACCAAGAGCAGTTGGTCCGGGAAGCGCTCGATTCGCTCGGGTATAACTGGGACCGTGGGCGACTCGATACCGCGCCACACCCGTTTTCCATCGGAACGCAGTTCGATTCGCGAGTGACGACACGCTTTTCGCCGGACGACCCACTGGATGCACTTGGATCGACGATCCACGAGTTTGGACACGCGAGTTACACCCTCGGATTGCCGGATGCGGAGTATGGCACGCCGCTCGGTGACGACCGTGATATGACCGTCCACGAATCACAGTCGCGGCTCTGGGAAAATCACGTGGGACGGAGCCGACTATTCTGGGAGTTTTTCGCACCGAGCGTCGAGAAACATCTCGGAGTCGAGGCAACGCCACAGGAACTCTACGAGGCAGCCAACCAGGTCTACGATGATAACCTCATCCGTGTCGAAGCCGACGAGTTGACCTATCACTTGCATATCGTCCTGCGATTCGAGATTGAACGCGACCTGATCCGCGGTGATCTCGATGTCGATGAAATTCCGGGCGTCTGGAACGACAAGATGGTGGAGTATCTCGGTATTCGACCGGACGATGATGGCGATGGCTGTCTGCAGGACATCCACTGGACGTACGGAAACTTCGGGTACTTCCCGACGTACTCGCTTGGATCAGTGCTTGCAGCACAACTCGACGCTGCCGCCCGAGACGAACTCGAGAATCTCGACGAGCAGATTTCGTCTGGTGAGTTCGGCGACCTTTCGGCATGGCTAACTGGCGCGATTCACCAGCACGGCTGTCGGTACACCACACCAGAACTTATCGAGCGGGCGACCGGTGAGGGTCTGACTGCCGAGCATTTCCTCTCCTATGCGGAAGAAAAGTACGAAGAGCTTTACGGAATCTGATAGCCAACGGACGATCAGGCCGTCTCGGTGAGTTCTGCGACGAGTCCTGCCTCCGTTTCGATTCGTATCGTCACGCTGTCTCCAGCGGTAAGCTCGGGTTTATTCGTCGATGCAAGCTGTAATCCCGCGGTTTCTCCGACCCCCCACCGGTCTGGACTTGCAGCGTTGAACGGACCTTTCGGGCCACTCTGAAACCCCTCGGCGGCGAAGAATGGAATCGGTGGTTGCATCTTGAGTGGTTCTTCGTCGATTTCGATATGGACTGTTATCTCTGACAACTCGAGGGCATCACCACGGACATGTGTCAGTTCTATCTCATTCCTATCCGAATCGACACTCGTCTCGAAAGACGCAGTCGGTGGCGGCTCTGTCGGGGATGCAGTTACGAGTGCACCAACGGCGGCCGTCGCGAGAACAGTAATTCCAATGAGGACAACGGCCCCAACGACTGGAATTGCACCCCGGTGGCCGAGAGAGACGGGTACCGTCACGATAGACCGTCATGGTCAGCTGTCCGTATTTGAATGCTTGGGTGCAGCCAGCTAGGGCAGATCCTCGGGTTCAGTCACAACGACCGAGTGACCGTCAGGCGTCGTCACACCGACTTCGAACGTACCACGAGGTCTGACGACCCAGAGCGTTCCCTCATCATTGGTTGATCCAACCTCGTATCCGTTAACGCTGACTGTTGCATCGGAAACGAGATTGCCATCTGCATCTTCGACCGAAACCCGCATCGGTCCTTCAGGCGTGGTAACTTCGACTGTTGCTGCAGCCGAACCCGTCGTGTTCGAAACAGTGTCTGTGACCGGTTGTAACAAAAGCGGCTTCGTCTGTGCTTCGTGGAAGACGTTCGTCGTTGCCCCATCCAGATAGGCGGTCAGATCGCCGTGTCTGTGGTGGCTGGCTATCTTGTAGATCTGGCTGTGTATCGACGGGTTATCTCTGCCAATCTCTGGTTCAATGATATTTTCGGCATCGAAGGCCCATGGATAGAGGGCACGCGTGCGGTCGAACGCGTTGAACAGCCCCCATGGATCATCTTCGGTCACGAACTGATCCTCTCCGCCAAGGTCTCGCTCGTTGCGAAGCGTTGTCTGCCGGTTGAAATCGGTTTCGTCAACCGTCGCTAGCACGAGCGAATCAGTCGCAGACTGGAGATACACAACTGCTGGCTCTTCGTCACCAACAATCGATTGCTGGATGCGTTCAGTGACTGGTTGTTTGGTTGTGAGTGAGTCTTCGAGGCTATCTATGCGTGCCTGAAAGTCAGACGACTGGCTGGCGTCGTCATCAGCGTGCTGGCGAAGTGACTGCTGTATGGAAACAGACGTCTGTACTGTCGAAAGCTCGCGAAGCAACTGAGCGCTTCTGATATTCTCGGCTTCGAAATCTGCATACAGTTCCTCGTGACGCTGGTCGAGATACTGATATCGATCCTCTATCTTTTCGAGCCGGTCGTTAGCAAGTTCCGTGCGCTCATTGTGGTCTACCGTCTGAAGCTGTCGTTCGAAGGCATGACGCTCGTGTTCAGCATTGATTTCTTGGGCAGAAGCGTCAACAGCACTCGAAGCATCCAGATTCACGGTTTCATACTCTTCGTGTGAAAAATCCCCATCGGGCGGCGAGAGGTAGTTTGTATTGTTATCAACTGACTGTATTGTTGATTGTTCCTCACTTTCTATCTCGCCGTTTTCTATCTCATCGGTTTCGAGGGGATCCGTTTCGAGAGCGACAGCGAACCCCGCAGTCATAAGACCAGCAACAAGAACGCACAGGGCGAGAAACAAAATATTTCGGGGGACCCTCGACATGTTACGGTTCTCTTATTTCCCGGAGATATAAAAACCCCATGCTGTCACAACAGGACGTAGATAACGACACGAGAGACGACGAGACATTTTATAAGCCCATATAACGTTTCATGGAAAGTGTTTTCCGAGTGGGCGACGACATGCCAGATATGTCTTCCCCGTCGCGAACTCTCTCCTTTGCCCTCCTGGCAATATTCGTGTTTATTTTCGGTATTGGGGCGGTGGCTGCTCTCGAAGTCGGTGCTGTTGCCGGCGAACAAGAGACAGACGTGACCGAAGAGTGGAGTCCAAACGAGAACGTCTCGATGGTGGCTGACCTCAATGCTTCAGGCAATGCCCAGTGGACAATTACAGCGACAATCGACCTGGAAACCGAGGATGATATCGAGGCATTTCGAGAAGTCGCCGACAAATTTGAGGATGGCGAGACATCCCAGCTTGGACACGAAACATTCGAAGTTGCCGCCGACTCTGTTGACAGGCACACAGAACGTGGAATGGCAATCCAGAACATTCAGCGCGAACGTGCATCCGAGGCAGAGATAGAAGACGGGACAGGAACGCTTTCGGTCTCGTTCACCTGGACGAATTTCGCCCGGTTGGATGGAAACCAGATGATCATTGACGATGTACTCGTAACAGAGGCGGGAGATGTCTGGCTCGATGGCCTGTATGACCAACAATCGCTGACAATCGTTCCACCACCCGGATACGGTGTCCGAGATGCAAACGTTCGTGCACAGAACGGCCAACTGCACTGGGATGGGCCACAGGATTTCGATTCGACCTCTCTCAGGGCGACATTTATTGGCCCCGGAAATACTGGAAACGAAAGCAACGGTGACGACCCCGACGAAGCAGGGTTGACGCTACTGTGGCTACTGCTTCCGATCACACTCATCGGGATCGTGATTGCAGCGTATATTGCGCGTTTCAAAAATGTCCAGATCGACATTCCACCAGTCTTCGGGACCGACAACAAAGAGACAACGAAAACCGACCGGACAGCAGCCACAGAGACCGCGGGGCCGGCATCCGACGCCGAGACTGAAACAGCCGAGACAGAAACAACAGTCGACGCAGAAACGACAGCCAGCGGTGTAACCGAAGACACAGAAACAACCGACGAAACGACCGAAGACGATAGCATCGACGAGGAGTTGCTAAGCGACGAGGAGCGTGTCGAACGGCTCCTGTCCGAAAACGGCGGTCGAATGAAACAGGCAAACATCGTCAAAGAGACAGACTGGTCGAACGCGAAGGTCTCACAGCTTCTTTCTTCGATGGAAGAAGATGGCCGTATCGACAAGCTCCGGATCGGCCGTGAGAATCTCATCTCGTTCCCCGAAGAAGACATCACGAATTCCGACGAATAACGTCGGATTTCCATCGTATCCTGAATACGGTCATAATTTTCCAACAGGACAGAGAAACTCCTTACACGTTTCCAGCCGTATCGAAAGCATTTAGCTCCAGGTGTGTCAACGGATACATTGTATGAAAATCCTCGTAACAGTGACGGAGGTCGCTGAAGCCGACGACGAGTTCGAAATCAGCGGGAACTCGATCGCCGAGCAGTACCTCACCTACGATCTCAACGAGTGGGATGACTACGCGATCGAAGCAGCAGTACAGCTAAGTGAAGAACACGACGACATCGAGGTCGTCACCGCTACCTTCGGTGACGAGGACGTCGAAGAGACGATCCGAACCGCCCTCGCGAAAGGTGCCGACCGAGCAGTCCGTGTCTGGGACGATTCCCTGGGTGGCGAGACGGTTCTCGATCCATCGCTCAAAGCCGAACTCCTCGCCGGTGTCGTCGAAGAAGAAGACCCTGATCTCGTTCTCTCGGGAGTCCAGTCCGGTGACGTCGCAATCGGTGCGACCGGTGTTGCACTGGCCGAACAGATCGGCTTCGAGTGGGGTGCCGTCGTCAACGACCTCGATCTCGACCGTGACAGCGGTATTGCAAACGTCCACCGCGAACTCGAAGGTGGTATCGAGGAGCTAACCGAAATCGAGCTCCCAGCCGTCCTGACGATCCAGACGGGTATCAACGAGCCACGGTATGCAAGCCTCCGTGGCATCCGCCAGGCACAGAGCAAACCACTCGACGTGAAATCGCCAGCTGACCTGGGTGTCGAGCTCAAAGATTCACCAATCGAGCTGACAGGACTGACAGTCCCAGAAAGCGAAAGCGATACCGAGCTATTCGAGGGAAGTGCGGAGGATGCAGCCGCCCAACTTGCTGACTTCCTGAAAGAAAGCGGGGTGGGAGCATGAGTGACGTTCTCGCAGTCGCGGAGCACCGCCAAGGTGAAATCCGTGACGTGAGCTACGAACTGGTCACTGCCGGCAGTGAACTCGCAGACGCAAACGATGGCGATTTGCACCTTGCCATCATCAGCGGCGACGTCGACTCCTTCGCAGACGAACTGAACCTAGAAGGCGTCGATACGATTCACACCGTTTCCCACGGTGAGGAGTTCAACCACGGTGTCTACACGCAGGCTGTCGAACAGCTTGCAGCAGAGACCGGGGCCTCCTACGTCGTCGCCGGAAACACGGTCAACGGCATGGACTATCTCCCTGCTGTTGCAGAGCGACTCAATTACCCACACGTAACCGACGCCGTTGCTATCGACCCAGCTGGGCTCTCGGTGACCAAAGAACTCTACTCCGGCAAGACCGAGGCAACCGTCGACGTCAACGCTGACAACGCTGTTATTTCCATCCGCCCAGGCGAATGGGCAGCTGCCGAAGCCGATGGCGATGCAACCGTCGAAGCGTTCGACGCTGATATCGACGAATCTGCAGTCAAATCGACCGTCACTGGCTTCGAAGAAGTCGCCGGCGGCGATGTCGATATTTCCGAAGCGGACATTCTCGTCTCGGTCGGTCGTGGGATCGAAGAAGAAGAAAACATCGAGATTGTCGAGGAGCTTGCAGACGCACTCGGTGCAACGCTCTCTTCATCACGCCCAATCGTCGACAACGGTTGGCTACCAGAGAATCGTCAGGTCGGCCAGTCCGGAAAGAAGGTCACGCCTGACTTTTATATCGCAATCGGTATCTCCGGTGCTGTCCAGCACGTTGCTGGAATGAAAGGCTCGGATACGATCATCGCGATCAACAACGACCCAAGCGCACCGATTTACGACATTGCCGACTACGGTATTGTCGACGACCTCTTCGATGTCGTCCCAGCACTGACCGAAGAGTTCCAGTAACCGTTCGGTTTCAACGCTGCCTCTTTTTTAAAGGCCTCGCAAAGATCGCGATATCAGAATTATACGTTTTGTTTCGTTAGATAATCGTATGGACGCACAGTTTCGTAAAGTAACTCAAGCGGACGCAGATAGACTGTGTGAGATCAACAAAGCCGCTATCGAAACGTTCGGGGTCGAGCCGTACAGTGCCCGACAGATTTCAGCGTCGAAAAGCGGGGTTGACCGTGCGCTGTATCCCATTGAGGAACCCGACACGCATTTTCTCGTTGCTGAAACAGACGAAGGTATCATCGGATTCGGCTGGGTAAAATCCGAGGCCGACGAGTATTTTACAGTTGATGTCGACGGCGAAATCACCGGTATGTACGTCCATCCCAGTGCCGCGGGAAAAGGGGTTGGAACACGGTTGCTCGACAAGTTAGAGCGGTTTGCACAAGACGCCTCGGTCGATTCGCTCGGCCTCTGGGCTTCGCTTAACGCAGTTCCGTTTTATAAAAAACACGGCTACGGAGCGGTGACAGAACAAGCACTCGAATACGACGATGGGACCAAAGTACCGGTCGAAGAAATGAAAAAGGCATTGGACTAACTAACAGTCACTCCCACGGATGCATGCCGGATTCCTCGGGCCAGAGCGGATACCAGTACTGCTGGTCGTCTTCGAGATCTAATTCGTCATCCAGTACACCGCTGAGTTTGTGCTCGGCTGCCTGTGCTCGTTCTCGCCCGTCTTTGGGGGCAAACGGGTAAAACGCACCGCGACGAAAGGAGTAGACCCAGTACACGTATGCACCAAAATCGCCACTCGCTCGCGGCGTCGGTTTGAAGGCGAACAGCGCCGCCTGCAGTCGCGAACCGAACCGGCGTTCGATGAGTGTATCCGACGCGAAGTGAACGCCAGTAACGAGATCTTCGAAATCAGTCGCTTCGAGGACAATCCACTGGTAGCCATGGCTATCTTGATGGAAACCGGCGAGTGTCCCGCTTTCACCGATGGTCAAAATCTCACGAACTTCCTCGACAGCGTCTTTGAAATCAGTGCTGTCGACATCCGCAAAACAAAGCGCCGCCTCACCGGTCGGCTCGTAGCCCAGGTCGGCTTCCATTGTCACATAGGCCGTACTCATCCCGAACAGATCCTCGGGGTCGGCATCCCGCGTTGCTGCGGCCTCGGCATCGATACCCAGTAATTGTCTGACCGACTCAAACAGCCCCATAAACTAGTATCACCCCGAATGTGTAATGAAAGCATCCATCGGTCACAAGCTTCAAACAACTACCAACCCTCTATGCATTCAAATGCCAACACGAAGCAACAAACATATCAGGAAATACAACCAGTTGGTGGAGGTCTATGATCCCTCGGGAATCGAACAGATGGAGACAGTGAAATCCAGAGAGACAAGCCGTCTCGAAGAGCGCAAAGAAGAGACAATCGAACGACGCGAAAAAGTGGAAGCGTTGACAACCGGCGACTTTTTTGACGAAGAGCGCCAGACCGAGATGCACGAGTCAGAAACCTTGCCCGCACCGGAGGAAGCTGCCGACTCACAGCGCGAAGATATGCTCGACCGACTCGATGCAATCGAAGAGGCATTAACCGACGCGATTGAAGCGGACGAAACGCTCGACTCGGATGACGAGCTCGGATTTTAAGAGCGTGGTGCTTACATACAGTCCTCGCATATCCCGTTTGTATGAGCCGTTCGGGTACGTTCTGTCCACGCTGTGGCGATGAGATCGATCGATCAGTGGAGCTTCCCGAGTACGGCGGCCGCGATACGGCACTCTGTGATAGCTGTTATATCGACGAGTACGACCTCGTCGATGCGCCTGACAGAATCGAGGTGCGTGTCTGTGCCCAGTGTGGAGCAGTCCATCGCGGCAATCGCTGGGTAGACGTCGGCGCGGATGATTATACGGATATCGCCGTCGACGAGGTGACTGAAGCACTCGGCGTGCATATCGACGCGACGGGCATCTCCTGGCAAGTCTCACCCGAGCAAGTCGACGAGACAACCATCCGGATGCACTGTCAGTTCTCGGGTGTGCTTCGTGGAACACCACTCTCCGAAGAGTTTACTGTCCCCGTCAAAATCGGCAAAGAAACGTGCGAGCGCTGCGGACGGATTGCGGGTGGTTCGTATGCCAGTATCGTCCAACTCCGGTCGATTGGCCGGGATCCAACTGACGAAGAACAGGAGCGAGCGAAAAAGATTGCACACACTCTCGTCGAAGACCTCGAATCGCGCGGTGACAGAGAGGCGTTCGTGACCGAAATCAACGAAGTCGAGGGTGGTATCGACATTCGGCTTTCGACGACACGGCTTGGCAAACAGGTTGCGACCCAGATTACCACTGAAATGGGTGGCTCGTTTACCGATCACGAGACACTGGTGACTGAAGATTCCGATGGTAACGAGGTCTACCGCGTTACGTACGCAATTAGATTACCACCGTTTCGGCCAGGTGAGATTGTCGATCCGGGAGATGGCGACGGACCAGTGCTGGTCGAAAACGTCCAGGAAACCATGCGTGGGACACGACTCAAAACAGACGAGACCTACAAAACCCCCTTCGAAGATGGTGACGCACCCGACGCCGACCGACTTGGATGGCAGTCAGATGCCGAGGAGACGACTCTCGTTGCAATCGAAGATGAACACGCGGTGCAGATCCTGGATCCAGACACCTACGAGACAAAATCCGTTGCCCGGCCACCCTCACTCGATACCGACGCCGAAACTGTCTCGGTCATTCGCGGAGACGGCGAGTTGTTTATTGTTCCAGATATTGAGACGTGAGTCTCGAACACTGACTGGACACAACGTTTTTTTCCGGGCAGTGACTCTCACAGGCTATGGTCCCGGACCCGGCGTGGATGGTGCTCGAAACCAACGGTAACGAGACAGTCACCAGAGAAGACGGTGTCGTTCCACGGCCGTCATGGGTTCCGGAAATCGTTCCGATGTGGGTAGTCGAGCTCGTCGCATCCATTATCGTCATCATTCTCGCCTTGCTCGTTGCACGCCTGCTCGTCCGGTTGTTCAGCAGACGGATCGCCCAACATCTCAAGCGACCGAGTCTCATCCGCGTCTCGCTTGCCAGCATTCGTGCTGGTGTGTATCTGATGGCGTTTCTTACGATCCTTCGGATTTATGGGCTCGACCTTGGCAGTATTGCACTCTCGGTGACCGTCTTTTCTGCTGTTGTCGGTGTCATCCTTGCACCGATCGTCGGAAGTATCATCAGCGGCATGTTCCTGCTCGCCGACCAGCCCTACGAAATTGGGGATATGATCGAACTCACCGACCAGGAAAAACGCGGCTTTGTCGACGATATCACGCTCCGATACACCAAGATATTTACGCTCGATAATACATTTCTCGTGGTACCAAACGGCGAGATGCGCAAACGAGACGTGATCAATTACTCCGCAGAAGATACACGTATTCGGCTGACCCTCGATGTGTTGATCACCTACGAAAGCGACCTCGACCGAGCGAGAGCGAAAATAGAAGAAAGCGCGCGCCAAGTTGAGAGCGTGATCTCGGGCGGTCCAAAGATTCGGGTCGGCAGTGCGCGATATCCCGCTGCACCGGACTGTCTGATAAGCGAATTCGCAGATGATGGGATTTTGCTTCGGCTGCGCTACTGGGCAACTGATCCATACCGGATACAGACGATCAAATCACAGGTCCAGACAAATATCTGGACGGCATTCGAAGACGAAGACGTAGAGATTGCGTACCCACATTCCCATATGGTCTTCGATGAGACGAGTGGACAGCTACAGGTCGCTTTTGACGAGGGTCGCGACCGTGAAACACTCGAAGCCCGCATAAACCACGCTGAAGACGGGAGTAAACAACCGGACGGAGGACAATGAGAGTCGGTACCAGCCACCTCGCGGGGGTTTATTGCGAGGGAGTCCCTAGAGATAGTGTGAGTGAACACAGAGAGCAGCCGAATCTTCGGATGCCAAACGGCGACGAGTTGTTCGCTGTCGTGACACGACACGACGGTGGCAACCACGTTCGAGTACAATGTGAAGACGGTGAAGAGCGCATGGGCCGAATTCCCGGCCGAATGAAATACCGCGTCTGGATCGACAAAGGCGATGTCGTCCTCGTTGATCCCTGGGACTGGCAAGATGAAAAAGCAGATGTCGAATGGCGCTACGAAGAACAGGCGGCTGACCAACTGCGACGCGAAGGCCACATCGAATAATTTTATACTCACTTTCTCTACGCTTCCTGCGTAGCAACAGCACCCGGCAGTCGATAGTCTGACAATCACCGGCCCAAATGTACAGCTATGCCAGTTGGCGACGCGGGTCTCCAGATTGCACTTTTGGGTACGATGGCGGTTGCGCTGGGGTATATATTCACACTCGGTGAACCCAAGCAGTGGTATAATATACTCTCTTCCCGACTCATTTACGGTATTCCATGGGGGACACTCGTCTCAATAATCGGTGTCGTTGCCTTCTATTTATTCGCCCAGAGTGGACTCCAACACTGGGACTCGCCGGTAACTCTCCCCTTCCGTAGCTGGTCGTATCTCTATCCCGAAGGGCTGTTCGCTGCCGGGTTCGCACACGCCTCGGCGAATCACTTGATTAGTAATATGGTCGGGACAATCGTTCTTGCGCCGATTGTCGAATACGCCTGGAGTCACTACCCGCCCAAACGAACGAAGGAGTCCTCACCCTACGAGTATCCGCCACCGGGTGATGTCTCAGTCGAGACAACCGAGGTACAATCAGCCCAGACTGGCTGGCTAGGCAGGCCCTGGATCCGTGCGCTGGTCATCTTTCCGGCGGTCGTGATCGTCGTCAGCATTCTCACATCGTTTCTCGCAGTTGGCTGGTCGCTTGGCTTTTCGGGAACGGTCTTTGCGTTCGGTGGCTTTGCCGTTGTTTACTTCCCAGTCACCGCGATTATCGCGATGGTTGGGATCACCGGGACGAGTGCCGTCTTCACTGCGCTCCGTGACCCCATACTCCGGGCAACGGCTGATCCCGGCTCGCCCGGTCCACCGGGTTGGTGGGGAGTCAACGTACAGGCGCACATGCTCGGATTTCTGATCGGCGTCATGCTTGCGATTGTGTTGCTTCGCTATCGCAACGAAAGCCGTGCGCCAATCCGAGTCTTTTTTGCAGCACTCGCATTCGGCCTTGCCAGACAGCTCTGGGCGTTTGCAACCTCCGGCGGTACGGATGTCTATTTACAACACCGTGGCGTTGGGATAGTCTTCGTGTTCGCACTGGCGATGATCATTGCCGCAATCGTTGCAGCCAGCGACGAGCCGGTTCCGACCGTTCTGGAGTTTTCTTGGGCGCCCGACCGGCGACAGCTTGCATATCTCTGGCTCGGTGCCGTTGGCTTTATGGCCGGATTGCTCTGGATCCCACTTGGGCTTGCGAGTGCCGGCTGGTTCGACATTGCCCTGTTTTTCCTGGTCGTGGTGGTGCTTGTCATTCCATCCCTTCCCGTTGCCCTTCCGGATCAAGTCGTCTCGACACCAATTACACAGAAACAGGTGCTGTTGTTCGGGCTGATCGCAATCACACTGATTATCGCAACGCCGAGTTTCACGACAAATGCACCGGGAATGGCCGATGATTCAGTGCCTGGTGACGATATCGTGACGGTTGCTGATTACTCGGTTACGTATGCCGAAGATGCCCCTCACGGTCGAATCTCGGGTAACGAGAGTGGTGTCATCGTCGTCAGCGAACAACGAGATATCTGGTCGTCCGTCGTCAGCAAGAACAGACTCGCACACGATGGTGACACGACGGTCACACTCGGTGGCTTCGGCTGGCGTGACACTGTCGATGTCGAACGAACGGGTTGGGACGTTGCCGGTGGGGACGATGTGTACGTCGTTGACCTAGAACACGAGGGAGGGACAGTTCGGGCATTCGAATCCGAGCCATCTGAAACGCGCTCGCAGGTTGCAAACCAGACAATTTCGGTCATCCCCGAGCAAGATGAATTCCGTCTCGGGGTGACACGCAACAACGAGTCGGTCGGTAACGTTTCGATTCCCGAAGCAGGTGAGACAGCTACTGTCGGGGACCTCGTCTTCTCGACAGAGGAAGACGATGACAGCGTCTCCGTGTTTGCACAACAAGACGGAACGCGTGTCCTCGTTGCGACGAAAGAAGACTAGAGAACAGTTCCGTGTTTTTTATCCGGAAGTTCTTTTTTGACAGTCTCGTAGAACTCGAAACGCTGTATAAGCTCTTCTCGAAGGGTACTTGGTGGGACGATCTCGTCGATGACGACCTCACTTGCCATCCGATGGACGTCGATATCCTCGCGATATTCCTCTCTGAGTTCCTGTTCTTTTTGCTTTCGCTCCTCAGGATCATCAATTTCGGCGAGTTTGTTCGCATAGACGGCGTTGATCGCCGCTTCCGGCCCCATAATCGCAATCTCACCGGAGGGGAGTGCAATCGTCGATTCCGGCTGATAAGCCGGTCCAGCCATCGCGTAGACACCCGCACCGTAGGCTTTCCGGACGACGACCGACTGGGTCGGCACGGTCGCCGAGGACGTGGCGTAGATCATCCGTTTTCCCTGTTCGAGAATCCCCTCCTTTTCGACCTGTGAGCCAGCCATAAAGCCGGGCGTATCACAGAGATAGAGCAAGGGAACGTTGTAGGCATCTGCCGTCCAGATGAACTGGGCGGCCTTTTCGGCAGCATCGGGAAAGATCGCCCCCGCACGTTTTTCTGGTTGGTTGGCAACGACCCCGACCGGTCGGCCGTCGATGCGCGCAAAGGCAGTGATGATCTCGCTGCCGTATTTGGGGCGCAATTCGAGGACTGATCCCGCGTCGGCGACGCGCTCGATCACGTCGTGCATATCGTACCCTCTGTTTGGCTCCTGGGGGACGACCGAGTCGAGTCCATCCGGGGACTTCTGGGGAGCCGTTCCGTCTGACTGTGGTGGCTTGTGGTCGCTATTGGGCGGGAGATAGGAGAGCAGTTGGGCAACCAGCTCGCGGGCGTGTTCTTCGTCTTCGGCGATCAGATCGGCGCTGCCGGAGTGCGTCGCGTGCATCTCTGGGCCGCCGAGGTCTTGCATCTCGATTTTCTCCCCGGTGACCATCTCGACCATCCGCGGCGAGGCAATTGCCATTGCGCTTACGTCTCTGACCATAATCGTGAAATCTGCAAAAATCGGCGTGTAGGCTGCCCCGGCAATACAGGGACCATAGAGCACACAGATCTGGGGAACCCGCCCAGAAAGCATCGAATGGTTGTAGTAGTATTTTCCGATGCCCTCGCGGTTGGCGAAAAAGCCAGTCTGCTGGTCGATCCTTCCACCAGAAGAATCCATCAGATACAACACCGGGCGGCCAGTTTTCAGCGCGCGGTGTTGCATTCGGAGGAACTTCTCGACACCTTTCTCGGCCATCGAACCGGCCTTGACCGAGAAATCGTTGGCCATGAAATGAATGTCTCGGCCCTCAAACTCCGCTGCACCCGTCAACAGCCCATCAGCAGGAAGTCGACCATCGGCATCGAACTCGGCGAATTTTCCGTCTTCGAATTTGAGACCATCCTCGCCAAACCACAGGTCGAGTCGGTCGCGGACGAACAGTTTTCCCTGCTCTTCGAGTCGCTTGCGGTATTTTTCCGGCCCACCGCGTTCGATATCCTCGATTTCTTCCCAGAGCTTCTTTTCTCGTTCTGTCGGCCCAAGGTCGTCCGGTTCGGAACCCAGTTGACTCGAATGTTGGTCAGAGTGACTGGGTCGGTCGGATGTGGCCGTTGCGAGGCACTCCTCGCTCCCGCGGCGATACACTTCAATATCGTCCTCGAAGTGTCTGGCGAGTGCCTTTGCGATGGCGTTTGCAACCGCTTCGGTCGTATCGTCCTGAACGCGTATTTTCATCAGTGATCCACCTAGTAGGATTTTGGAAACCCGATTTGCTGGCTGATGTGGTTGTAGGCCATCTGCTGTGTGACGGGTGCGAGACGGGTCAGGTTAATTTCGCGCCACCAGCGTTCGACGTCGTACTCCGTTGCGTATCCCCACCCACCAAAGGCCTGCATCGATTGTTTGACCGCCTCGATACCTGCCTCGACAGCAGTTGCTTTGGCGACGTTCGTCTCGTAGGCACAGTCTTTGCCCTGGTCGAATAGCCAGGCGGCTTTCATCCGCATCAATCTGGCTGTCTCCATGCGCGCGTACGCTTTCGTGATCGGAAACGAGACTCCCTGATGGGTGCCAACGGGAGCGCCGAATACCTCGCGGTCGTTTGTGTACTCGATTGCCGTCTCGGCTGCAAGTCTCCCGATACCAGTTCCCGCCGCAGCGAAGCCGATCCGTTCAGGGTTGATCATGTGGACGAGTGGCGTCCAGCCCTCACCTTCCTCACCGAGCAAACTCGTTTCGGGGACGCGAACGTCCTCTATGAACACCTCACAGGAGTTCGAGTAGTTGATTCCATGTTTCGAAATTGGCGACACGTCGATACCGGGGTCGTCCATGTCGATAATAAAAAGCGAGATGCCATCGGTGCCGTGATCCACCTCCTCGCGTGGCGTCGTTCTAGTGACGAGGATCATATTATCCGCGATATCCGAGAAAGTAATCCAGGCTTTCTCACCAGTAAGGACATATTCATCACCGTCTTTTTCGGCCCGAGTCTGGATATTTAAGGTGTTCGTGCCAGCGCCTGCCTCCGTGATCCCAATCGAGAAATTGCGATTGCCCGCCGCGATATCGGGGAGATACTGTTCTTTCTGTTCGTCAGTCCCGAAATCACGGATACCAAGGGCAGCCATCCCCGCAGTGAGAACGAGATACCAGGTGCCAGCCATCCCACACCCTTCGGCACAGAGTGTTTCCATGGCAATACCCATCTCCTGCATGCCCATCTCTGCCCCGTCGTACTCCTCGGGAATCAACAGGCCATGGAAATCTGCTGTGGCGAGTTCGTCCCAGAATGCTGTGGCGAACTCCCCCGCCTCTTCTTTTTCGCGCCAGTACTCGGGGCCGAACTGTCCGGCCAACTCCGTCGCGGTGGACTCGATAAGTCCGTGTGTGCTGTCGGCGCTAAAATCCATTGCTGAAACTCTCCCAAAATATACGACAGTACCCATCTTAGTAGTTGTCCCCTGCTGTTCGTTCTTTTCCTAAAACACGTCTACAGCGATTCCGACACGCTTTTGCGGATCTCAAGCAGGGTATGTAGTATGTCCCGGGGGGACCGCGAGCGGTTGGCCGAAAAGATCGCGGGCGAAATCGCTCTGAGCGACGACCCCGGCGCGACGCTTCGCAAGTGGCGGACGGATTTCGAAATCGCCCAGATGGATCTCGCAGCCGAACTCGACGTATCGCCGTCGGTCGTCTCCGATTACGAGAGTGGCCGGCGGGGAAACCCCGGTATCGGGATTGTTCGCCGGGCAGTTCAGGCGCTTCTCGACATCGACGAACGTCGAGGTGGCAGACACATCCGCCAGTACGCCCGTGTCCTCACGGCCGGATTCGACAGCGACGTCGTCTATGACCTCCGTGATTACCCCGCGAATATCCCCATCGAACGGTATTACGACGAAATCGATGCTGCCGAGTTGTTCAACGGTGACCGCGATACAATCGCTGGCCACACGATCATCGACAGCATCGAAGCGATCCGCCGTCTCTCCAGCGACGAGTTCTACAATCTCTATGGCCAGAGTACGAACCGCGCACTCGTCTTTACGAATGTTACTCGCGGCGAATCACCGCTGGTTGCACTCCGGGTTGTCAAACCAACACCCAATGCCGTCATCCTTCATGGTCTCGACGAGAGTGACGTCTGGGAGTTTGCGCCGGATCTCGCACGAATCGACGGCTTTTCACTTGCAGTGACGAACCTCGATCTCGAACCGTTGCTCGACAATCACCGGGATCTGCCCTGATAGTTGAAGCGAGTTATAGAAGGTCAAGGCGAATACCCCCGCCTTCCCGTGAGGGACGAGTGTTCCGACCGCTCAGGTCGGAACCGAGGACTGAACAGGCGGGGGATGAAGCCGACACGGTGAGCAACAACCACTGAGTGACTGCCCGGCAGGATATTCCACCGATAAACGACACTTTTAATAATATTCTACCCATAACTGGTTATGAAGCAGGACGATGCTGGAGACGACCCGCACCTACGTCGCTAAAATCACGAACCACCAGCAGGTTCGTGACGACCTTGACGCCTGTGGGTTTGCCGCATCAAAACTGTGGAACGTCGGACGCTACTACATCCAAGGTCGGTGGGAGGACGACGGTGAGATTCCTGACGAGAAGGAGTTAAAATCGGAGTTGAAAGACCACGAACGCTACAGTGACCTACATTCTCAGTCAAGTCAGCGAGTTCTTGAGGAGCTTGCTGAGGCGTTCACCGGCTGGTACAACTCCGACGACGGTAACAACCCGCCGGGCTACCGGAAACGTGGCGACCGACACCCACGCTCGACTGTGACGTGGAAGCAGAAAGGCATCAAACACGACGACAAGCACGGGCAGGTTCGCCTCTCGAAAGGTTGGAACCTGAAGGACGGGCGCTCAGACTTCATCCTCGTGGAATACGAGACGCGACCGGATGTGACCGTTGAGAACATCCAGCAGGCGAGAGCGGTCTGGAATGGCGACCGATGGGA
>LKMJ01001205.1_pt1 | contig 22366 bp, 34 predicted proteins | sample 643391 | NCBI WGS metagenome assembly LKMJ01 (sample SAMN04112250, study PRJNA286221) | soda lake metagenome | biome: soda lake; feature: Kulunda Steppe; material: water; isolation source: sample PL-Br10 brine of Picturesque Lake | place: Russia: Kulunda steppe | collected 2010-07
CCACCTCCCAGAACCCAGAGCCCCGCGTCAAAATTTTTCAACAGCCGCGTTGGGACACAGAAGCGCAGTCGTTCTGTCAAAAAAGTAGCCCGAATGGTGCGATGGGTCCGTCAGGTTGCCCCACCTGAAAAATGCGCGGTCGAATTTCTCCGCACCCACTGGCCCGACTGGAATGATTTTTGCATGAGCACGACGGCACAAACAAGCGCAGGCCAACGATAAATAAATCATCCAAAGCGGTGAGGTGTGTGCCGAGATATGGTGTTGCGAGCTTGCTGACCACTTTTGCATAGGAATGGGGTGACCCAGTGGTGGGGACGACCTGAAGTTCCCATGGCAATCCTCGAACTTTTGGAATTCCCAAAAAAAAGGGGCCAATCATGCACCCCGATCCTCTGTTCATAATTCATATTTTTTGGATTCCGAAAACAATTCCGAAAATTTTTTGCGTGTGACCGTTGCCAATTTTCCAAAAATGTTCGCCTGAATGATGAAAAATCTTGCGTGCGACCGCGGCCTTAGGTATGGCTGGCGGTCAACCTTAACGTATCGTACCCTGTACTATGATTTAGCGTACCCTAAATTTGAGCTCGCCTGTAAATCAGAACTTATTGTACCCTTTATTCAAACCCGACCCTGAATTTCTATCCTTTGCCTCAACATCACAACAGGTATCAGCAAGGAAAGCGATACATGCCAGTGGCTGTCTGTACCAGCCAGAACGTCTTCTCCCGACCTTGTGCAATTTCATTAGCTCACTTGATAGCAAAAGCATTATCACATTGACCTGACTGAAGGCCAAGCCTTGATAAGCCTTCGTCCTTGCCATGAAAATCATGCCAAGGTATGCACAGCCCAGATACTAATGATGATGATGATGGGCAAGCCGACAAAAAATGTAAGGCCACAGGTTTAATCTACCAGAAGGAGCATAGCGGAAGTGATTGAGGGGATGCATCACCAAGGCTGCAAGGGCATGCCCAGAATCCTCAGAAACATGCCTATGAAGAGAGGTCTGCAAGCTTGACCTCGAGCATAAGGCATGAAAGTCAATGAAACAGATTGCCAATCAAGTAGTCACAAAGCTTCAAAGACAGGGATGACACTGGCAGACAACCTAAGCCTCAATGCCTGTGATTGGTTGTGAGCAGTGGGAGCACAAAGCCTTTCTTGCAATCCACTTATCTGCGCAACCTCTGCACATGACGCGGTGCTTACAAGGCAGAAACCCGACAAAGGGCAGCACCTCCAAACACATTGTGCACTCCTTATCCAAACGCTCCTCACGCCGCAGCTTGGCCACTTTCTTGGTTGGGGCAGCAGGGGCTTGTGCAGGCTGTATGGCTGGACCCCTTGCTGCAACCTGGGCTTGCACCTGCTTGGCCTGTGCAAACAGATGGCAAGTGGCACAACAGAAGCATGTGCACTTGCGTTCATGAGGCACAGTATGAGAAAGCTAACTAAGGCAAATTAAAAAGGAGTGGGGCTCCAAAGAATGAACCCCCCAGGTTGGTGTGAGAGGGGTGAGGAAAACTTACTGCATGTCCACATGTTCATGCCACAAGCAAATAAAAGCCAACGACCTATAAGGCCATACACCATAAAAATCCTCCGAAGGCCCATGAAGAGGACCAATTCATCATTTCAGTGCCTGGCTCTGTGCACAGCGTTAGCCGCAACTGCCTGACCACCAAGCATGCAACTGATTTGGAGTGGTTGTACAGCAACCTGCGCTGGGCCGAGCGCATACAGTCCGTAGAGCAGCATAATATAAAGCAGCCCTGGGTAATGCTCTCAGAGGAGGAGGAAGAGAAGGAGAAGAAGAAGAAGGAGAAGGAGGAGGAGGAGGAGGGGTCAGCAGTGGGAGACTTCAGTGTTGAGGATAAGAGTGGAGCACAGCAGAGAGGATGCTTAACTGGAATGCAGCATTCAATAAATTATGAGTGTTTTCTTTGTGATGCAAAAACACAGCAAATATGAGCAATAGAGTGTGTCCCTAAGCGTGGCTGATGCTGCCAGGCCCCCTTGCAACGCAGAACCTTAACTTTGAACGGAATTTCTAACAAAAAGGCTCATTTTTGTTCCCAATGCAAAACTCAATAAAGTTTCATTTTTAGTCACCTGTCAGTTTAGTTCATTTTCAGATCCCTGATGAGTATGGGTGCAATCTGCAAGAGACTTGGCCATTTCTGTTCCCGATGCAAAATTCAGTTAAGTTCATTTTGCATATCCCTGATGAAAATGGGTACAATTTACAAGAGACTTGGCAAGACTTAGCGAGGCTCATTTTGTAAGGGCAGGCCTAGACGAAAGATGATCGATTGAGAACTGCCATCCACAAATGCCTCCTTCAGGACTCTGACTAACATCTCTCAGTGAACTTCTTGAAGCCACAATAACAACCAGGGTTGGGTTATGCGTATTTTATCGCATTGTACGCATTGCTAAAATTGTAAAAAAAATTCGCGCATGGAAAAATCCTTATGCGTCCAATGCAGAAACTGCCCCCTCCAGTGTTTCCTGTGTTCCTGCTCAGCCTTGCTCAGCGGAGCACTCCCCTGCACTACTTGGCGGTAGTGAGGTGTTGCGCGCAGTTGCTGCCATATTTTTGTTGAGCTGGCACTACGCTGCTGCTGCTGCCTTGCTCTAAGCATCAATGGGCCTTGGCTCTCATCTCATCCAGGACAGGCTGCAGGACTGCTTCATCTGCTGTGCATTTCACGACCCCACACAATGTACTTGTGCTGGTGCAACTTGTCTATCAGCTCAATGATCTTGACGTGAACACACTCCTTTCCCTTTTGCTTGGCACTTTGATACATATACAAACATGTGTACACGTAAGAATGCATTGAGGTGGCAACAGGTAGCTGGGAGGGGCAGTCAAGGGCCCACAGGCACCCCATTTCCCCCCAACCCCTAACCTCAAAAATGACCCCTAAATGCGAATTGAAGTTAAATACGCGCATTGTCCGTATCATACTGGGCAAATGTATGCATGATCTAACCCTGATAACGACAAAGAATTAGTTGTTACCGCGTGCTCCCCAAGAAGGTTCTCTGTAAATTGCTGCTTTCATTAGCACAGCAACCTTATGATAGAGGTCGTCCCCACAAATGACCCACCTGCCAAGCCGAAATTTCTCACTTTAGCGCGCACTTTACTTTACTTAAACTCATCACTGCTACACCATTCTTTTCCTGAAAAGTGTGAAGGTCTTTTCTGCATCTGGCAATGTCAAGCAGGTGGGGAGGGGATTTGCACATGGGCAGTGCAGGGTGCGAGCAGGGGGGTAGATGGTGGACAGAACATCATCCCACACACACACCTCCAAATTGGGCGCTCTCTGTCCTCAAAAAATTCAAGCACTCAACCCCGCGCATCAGGCATTTTAGGGGGCAAGGCAAGCAAGGGGCCCTGGAGAGCCTGCGGGGAGAGATGGGGAAGCCCCCGCCAAAATAGGCACAGGCCATCGATTGGCCTGACTGTTCTTTAATTTTAGTAGATACCTTGGATGCGTGTACATAATCAGTTGGCTTGCAGTTGGGCAGGGGCAAGGCATCAGCGGAATGGATACTCACTGAGCCTCCGGCAGGGTCTGTCGTCCGCACTGTCAGCAGACTATTCAACCATTCTCCCATGCAGCAGCCTCTTTCCAACAACCAGACTAGCTCTATTTTGGTCAGCGGACGGAGAGCAAGCATCTGTCCACAGGCATTTTAATTCAACTCACCCTTCGAGGACAGCTGTGTCTAACAGGGCCTCCAAAGTGGATAATTTCATCAGAAACCATTTTATGTCAAATGTTTGCTTGTTCGCGCCAAAACAGCAAAATTTAGGAGCCCTTAGATTCCAATGGGCGAGCAAGCACAGCAGGCTGAGACCCGCGCCACAGAGACGGCCCTTGGGATGCCCTCAACCCCCCTGGCTGCTCAGAACATGAGGAGCGGTGCTGGAAAGCTTTGTGAGTCGGTTTGGTGGGGGGCCGTTCATGGGGATGACCTAGAAAGATTGCAACCAGCAAGGTTTAGGTTAGGGTTTAGGGTTAAGGGTTTAGGGTTTAGGTTTGACCTCAGCAGGGAGAATGCAAGAAATGCTGACCCATTTTGGGACATACCTGCCCTTCACTGGTGTTCTACGAAGGAAGTGTAGGTTGAATGATCGGCCAGCCTATTATTGCATCAACCACAGTGCACCAGAAGGATTTGTACCAGTAATAACTCATTTTTCAGCAAGATAACATATTTGACACAAACATGCTCAAACATAAAAATTCCAGAGCCAATCGTTACAGAGGGGACTCTGAGGCCCAAGATGAGCATGCTTCTTACATGCTCTTGTGGCATCGTTTGCACTCTTCAGGCCATAGCACTGCCATGTACCTGCCATGTACTGCCGTGTTCTGTTTCCAAGATTTTTAAAGCAGTAAGCTTGACAGGTGTGAACCATGAGGCACCGGTCTCATTGGCTGTGGCGTGAGTTCTGCTCTTGATCCATAAATCCACACCAAATGGCCTAGGGCACCAAATGATATACAAATTGGTGTAATGGTTCTTGCAAAGATCGAATACTCTCTGGAATACTCTTACAGGAATTAAGTGAACATCATAACAGAAATAATGATGGAGTGAAAAGACCCAGTGGTCAACGAGATGTGCATCAGTCATTTGACTAGAAACATCAGTGTCTGGGGTGCCAAAACGGGTCAAAAATTGTGACCTTCCTAACCTGTTGCTCAGCATCCAGGCTCATCTTGCATTGTGAAGGAAGTGAATCATGGTTGTTTGGGGATCAAATGGGCTTTTGTTGGGTTGTTCTGGCTCATTACACCTGTTTATGCCAAAAACACAGGCAGCACATCCTACCAGGCCAAAGCCACCAGGGTCATCCATCCCGCCCCAAGCTTGATCAAGTGCCTAGTAGTATGATAAAGTCAGAACACATAAAAAAAGGAGCACGAGCATGCCTGGGCTTTTGGCCAGTGAGCCCAATCTGCCATAGTCTCAGCGAGACGCCTGGGTGTGACAGAAGAAAATGAAATTCACTCAGCTACTTAAATCAGAGTGTACCTCAGACAAATTGAACAAATATGTTTTCCTGTTAAAGAATCTTCTAACATGACCAGGCTGGCATACTAGGAGGACTGAAGTTACAGGGCACCAAAGATTGCAGGCAATCATGGGTTATATGTAGGGTGCAAGGCATAATATTATTATTATTGTGTTACTCCCATATCACATGATATACTATATTACTAATAGCAGTACATAGTATTCTCAGGATTGAAGAATTTTAGCCAGACTGTGCACTCAGGGGTTTTTGAACAAAGGAATTGATTGGTGGAAACCCTGCAAGGATTGGTTGAGCAGAAAAATGTTGAGTGCGTCCAGCAATTTACACAAAAACAGATGCTATTTGAGTTGCCGTTTGTACACTGATTAAGGCCTATGTAAGGCTGCCAAACGAATGAAAAGAAAGCAAGACGGATGTTGCTGCTGCTGCTACTAAGATGTAACCCTCAAGTCAGGTCAGCCAAGCTGTGCCAGAAATCGAGGAGTTCTTGCCCCAAAGGAATCTGAGTTTGCAGACCTGTTGGCAAGGGTGCCTGGACCCCTCTGGCATCAAAAAGAGCTGGGTTTGTCCGCCTAGGTCAGGTGACCTTGATCAGCGCATCGCCATTTTTGCTTGACATAGAAATGAAAATGTTTCCGGGCTCAGGCAGGCCAATTTCGAGGTCCTGATTTGGAACTCATGCAGCAGCAGATCCCCCAAAGGCTCATTTTCGTGCTGCTCCAGCCAGAGGTGCTCATCGGCATGCTGCTGCTCCTCCTCTGCATGCTGCTGCCTCAGCTAGGGGCGCTCAGCGGCATGCTGCTGCGATCATCTGACAGCGCTGCCGCTACAGCAACCTGGCCATCGGCTTTGGGGCAGGCTGCAGCTTGCTGCCAGTACGAAAGAGCAAAAGGTGCCTCCCTGCTGCTGCTTGCTCAGCTATGTGGGCTTTCGCCGCCTCAGACGTGGCCTTCCTTGGTGGCATCTGCAAGACAGCTATGGATTCGAATTACGCTGCATGCCTGCACAACCAAAGGGCAAGGACTTATTCTTTGATCCCTAAACTTTGATTTTTATCAACCCACCTCATGGCAGGTCCCAGCAGCAACTCATGAGCAGCTCACTCCGGGCAAATTTCGGAACGTTCGAGCTACCTACTGCCCTCCCAGAATAATGTCTAGATAAATTTGGATGAATATAATTTCATTTGTCGCGCAAGTCAGCTCCTCAAACCGTGCATCCTACGGTCCTCGCATAGAATCGAGCTTTTCCCTGCCAAAATTGAGCGATTTCCTGGACCCCCGCCCCAGCCCCCGGGACCCCTTTCATAATTGTCCAGATACCTTGCCCAACAATTGTTGTGGCTGAGGCAAGCTGGGGGGGCCCTTTCAGAGGACCCCATTTTGGCAGGGATTTTGCTTGCATCCTGGTTCTGCATCTTGGGCGCCTCCCAGCACTAACTAAGTATGCAGAGTTGCTCCAATAGGTCCAATTGTGGTAGTGTACACTCAAAATTGGGTGGGAGCTTTGGGGCAAGAACTCTAACCTACTTGGCTGATCTGACCTTAGGTCTGCCATTCCAAGCTGCACCCCACCTGACCCCTGCTGCTGCTACTGCTGCTGCTGCTGCTGCTCCTGCTCCTGCTTATATTCAACCCTTAGGTCTGCAATTTCAAGCTGCACCATATCTGACCCCTGCTGCTAGCCCTACACCCAAACCCTAGCCGAATGCACGCCTCAGAAAGGGGTTGTCCATCTTCTTGATTGAGATGTCAGCATGGATGACAAAGCGCATGAGCTCCTTCTGGCAGTCTTGCTGCTGCTTGGATGTTGGAATGTAAGGTGCAACAGGCAGCTGTCATGCCTTGCGCTTAAGGGGCGGCCCACCTGCTCCAGGGCCCTCCTCATCCATCATCACGTCCTCCTCAGGCCGAGCTAGGACCCTGCACCGCTGATCATGCTGCTTGATTGACTGGGATGGGTTGCTGGGGCTGATGAGCTGATTGCAGCGTCGGCACTTAAGAGCACAAGGCTTGTGATGCAGGTCCGTGATGATGGCATCATAGCCAGCAATGGTCTTACTGCTTGTGGTCTCAAGCCGGGACTTGAGCTCTAGCGGGGTGTAGCTGACCCCCAGGAGCTTCTGTCAATGCTTGCCATCAGCGCCTTGCGCTATCCCAAATGACTTCCCTGCCATTTGTTCTGCCGACAGTGCGCTGAGTGCCATTTGAGCACCTGAAAATATCAATAGGGATGGATGGGGAAATAGGTTTTGGGAAGAGCCTCGTCAAGCCTCTGTAGAGAGCCTCGATTCAAGCTATTTTTCTTTTTTTGGAATTCTTTTGGATCAGACCCAAAATATCATTTTATGCAGGGGCCAGATAAAATGATAAAATATGATATGATATCATACCATAATAGTATGAGGAGGGTGCCTCGCACCCTAGTTATATGCTTGCACTGCGCACCAAGATCGCACAATACGGCAGCGAGCAACCCGCGCCACCGTGCTTTGTGCCCCCCTTTGATCAGGCACTTACTTGCATGGAGAGGTGTGCACGCTCCTCAGCACTGATATTCGGACGCGCAAGTGCTGCTACTAGGCCAGGGGGCAAGTAGGAAGGTAGGGTTGGAGCAGGAAGAGAAGCAGACACAGCAGGAGTAGGTCTCCCAGGCGTCGGCACAGACCCTGCTGCTGCTGGTGCTACTGGCCGAGCGATGGCATTGACCATGGCTGGTATGCTTTGGGGCTGCATGGGCATCGTGGCAGCAGGACGCACAGGCGTGGCTGCGACATGGTGGATGGGAGGTGCAGGGGCTGCGGGCGCCAGCTTGGCTGCAGCTGCTGCCACGGGGGCGGTCGGGGCGCGTGACATGGCCAGGGCCAGGTGAGGAGGCAGCCAGGTTGGTGCAGCGGGAGCAACAGCTGGCTGTGGTGGCAGTGGCACATGCGACATGGTCACAGCAGGCTCTGCTTGGACTCGAGCCACAGTGTGGACGGCAGAGGAGATGGCAGAGGCAGAGAAAGCAGGCGCTGTGGCTACTGGCGTTGGACAGGCTTCTGTATCAGCCAAACCGGGGTGTGGAGGCAGCTCTGCTTGCGACGTGGCCAGTGAGCCCTGACCCGCTGCGGGCTGCCCAGCAGCCAGCCTGCGCCTCTCATTCTTGCGCTCTCGCTTGTTCATGGCCTGAGTGCAGCAAAACAAGACACCAGGACAGGACCACATCAATCCACAAGCAGGCAGCCAGCCGTAAGTTGAGTCTGGCAGACAGCTGCAAACTGAGTAAAGCTACCTGACGCAATAGCGCACTGCCTTCCCGATGTAAGTGGATGCTGTCAAGATGACGTTCCCGCAGAGACTCCTAAGGCTTGTCCAAGCATCTCAAACAAAACCATGGAGCTGCTAGATCAAGAGCAAGCAAGGAGACCTCAAGGCACGAAATGAATCGGCCATGTGCACCAAGCTCGTATCCTGTCTGGTGCTTCTGGCTTTTGCGCATGAAGAAACAGATGCAGACACAAAAGGCATGCTGAAGGCCTCAGCGTGCTGATGGTGAGGCTTTCCAGGAGAAGTGGCGTCAAGTGCGCATACATACCTTCACTTCTCCTGCAGACACTGCTCCTGTCGAGACCTGTGCAGGCACAGCAGCAGCCTCAGCAGCAGAGGCGTTGGCCGGGGCAACAACTATTCCAGCCCCTGCAATGTCATGCTTGGCTCCCTCTTCCACCTTCTTCTTTGCTTTACCCTGCTTTTTTACTTCCTGGTTAGCTGTTGGTGCAGACACTGCTGGTACTTCTGGCGCTGCCTCTGTTGCTGCTGGTGAATTATGTGCTGCTGCTTCAGACGCCTCTGCTGCTGCTGCTGCTGCTGCTGCTGCTGCTGCTTCTGCTACCACACAGGCTGCTGCTGCTGCTTCTGCTCCTTCCTCTGGCGGGCTAGGTTCTGGGATGGGTACGGCTCTGCTCTCCCCCACGTCAGGCTCTCCCACAGATTTACCCTTCTTTCTCTCTTTCTGCTCTTGCTTTTTTCTCTGCACATCGCAACAAGCATACCAGAATGGGGGCACTTGTGGTGCAACTAGGGCACGTGGCAATGCATGTTCGGGACCCTGGTCATCCAGAGAAGACACGCCATGTGAGTGAGCACAGCAGCCGACCAACGCCTCAGAGCCAGCAGGACGATGGGCAGCCTGCGCAAACGCATGCTGTGATTCCTGATCATGATCGCCTGGTGCCAAGATGCCAGCTTGCAAAAAACTTGCCATGACTATTACTTTACCTTTGCCTTGGCCTTTTTTTCCTCTTCCCTCTGCCTCTCCCTCTCCATTTCCTCCTCAATTGGCGTCAGCTTGCTTTCACAAGCACCATGCCCCCCTTCAGGAGTTACCTCGCCAGGGCTAGTACCTATTTCCTGCGCAGGAGAGCAGGTAACCAGGGGCGTGGGAGGGGCATCCTAGATGATGCCAGTGAAACATGCTGAAGGGGAGGTCGGTACACATGTGAACCCATTTCAATGAAACACTCGAATCTCAACAAGCTTTGCTTAAAAGAAAAGCTGCCCTTCTTCTTCAAGTACATGATCTTCCATTATCTCTGCTTTATCAATGAGCAAGGACACCATATTGTAGTATTTCTAACATCCTAGCACATCCCCTGAGGCCCTGAAGGTACCCTCCTGGGCCTCTTCATGCCGCATGCGGAATCAGCAATTCTACAGAAGTAGTGGCCTCAATGCCTTGATTTTCAATGCTATTGAGCCTGCCACATGAGTTTAAGTGTCACGAGGATGGTCAGCAGCGCTGATTCTGCACTTAAATGATGCCGAGGCTAGGTCACAGATAAGGCAGGAGGTGGTGAGTGGAGTCAGAGCCAGATTGTGTAACCAATCCATATCTATGGAGGCAACCAGCTCTTCCGCTGAAAATGTCCGAACAATTGTAAACGAGGTTAGCCCCCAAGCCCACAAGACCATACCTCCTTGGAAGCAAGATCCTTAGTGGCAGTGAGGAGACGGATCCTAATGCGACTCTGTGGTGGAAATAGGTGAAGCATGAAAGATTAGTTGTTGAGCTGCATGCTCATCAGCTGTGCACCAGCGCAGAACTTCGCCACAGGGCAGGTGGAGCTGAAGCATACATGCTGGATGCGCTGGGCATGCCTGCAGGAGCAGCACTGCCGACCAAACTGACTTCAAATTAAACATCACACTGAAAGCACTTGCCCACCGCTTCTGCCTCACGGGCTGTCCAGAGCTCTGCATCCTCCATCCGGAACTGTTCCCACTCCTCCTACACGCATGCAAGGAGCAATGCTCTCGCTCAGCGATCTGGCTTCCTCCCCTACCACTTGCATGCTCCAGTTGCAATAAGAGCGGCAGTGCTGAGGCAGGGGTCTGACCATGAGACATCAGCTGCCCGGCCAGGGGACCCCTGTGGTGGCCAGCCTGATGCTGTGAAGCATGATGGAATAAGTGTGCATGCACGCTCGCAAAATACATGCCTCCTCCTTCCTCTTTTCAAGAGATAGGAGCAACCTGTCCTGCAACTCGTGAAAATTCTCGTCTCGCGTCACTGAGGTTGCTGACTCTTGTAGAAAGCCTGAACAAGTTGGCACAGGGGGCTTTATGCAGCAAGCAGCATCTCACCGCAGTCCGAAGTTCCTCATAAGCCTCATCCATCAGGCTTTCTGTGAACTGCTCTTCATCCACAGGAGCTCCATCTCCATCTCCATCTCCGTTGTCCTTGCTCTCATGCTGTTCATCCTGACCATCTTGCCCTGACCAAAAGGGGTACAGATGACAAGAGACTTAACCAAAGCCGCATGTTCTACGCCTCGTTGGCAACAATGGCATACACCCTTGGGTGAAGGGCAGGCTGGAGTGCGATCATCACCTGCCTCCAAAATGGAGAGCACTGTTTGAAGCTAGTCACTGTCCATGTCATGCAGTGCAAGCAAAGGAGCATGGCACACAGGCTTGTTAGCTAAACCAAACAACACATCTTCCAGACCTTGGAAGTTTTCGCTGCCCCCCTCTTGCCGCTGCCGCTGCTGCTGCTGCTCATGTCCCTGTCCACTGGTGGGGGGTTCGCTTGAGCTAGACAGAGCATCCCCTGGCCCACAATCTGAACCATCTTTTCTGTCAAAGGCTTTTCCAGCCGCAGGTTCGGATATATTGCTTGTTTCGATATCCTCGAATCCGCTGTGTTGCTCCTCCCTGCAACCTTGACTAGACTGACGACCAGGTTTGCAGGCAGCCGCATCAGAGGAGGCTTGATTCCACGCTCGTTCTATGAGAGCCAAAAGGTGTGGCTCTATTCCTGTGCAAGGGCAGACATTAGAACGTAAGGGGATGGAGGAGAGCAGAGGCATCAGCAAGTGTCTTCAACCAGACACTGCCATACAGCCAGAGACCGACGCACACGTTCAATAGGAGCAGACAGAAACTTACCCCTGACTACATCAGCTCCCGAGATGGCAGGCCCGAGATTTGAATGGCAGGGCAAATGGCCAACTTGACCAATCATTTCCGATCGGATTTGGAACATTCACTTTTAAAAACATTAAATTTCAACATCCCTGATCACCCGCAACCCTCTGATCAGAGCCTCTGCATCCAGGTAGGGTGCTCTACTGATTGTAGCTTGTGTTCTGACTCACTCAGGTCTCAGGGCTTCGACATATGTTTTTTTATGTTCCATCATCACCATGGTTGGAGTTCACGCACACAACGCAAATGCTGTGCAGGCTCATCTGCAACGCGAGGCCCATCTTTGACGCCAGGCCAGGTGCGCTCATCCTGACTTCTTTAGCAGGGTTTTGCTGTCCTCAATGACTAAGCACAACCCACAGTGATGAGGACGGTGTGACATCTCGTTCAACACGGACTCTGTCCACACCACAAACAGCGCGAAACACATCCTACCACCCTTGTGCATGCAGACTCCCAACTTAAGCTTACAAACTCAACTGTTCTGCCCTGCGACGCTCCTTGGGGTTTTAATTCCCGCATAACCTGTTCCAAGAACAGAAGCATTGTGGCCTCTGCCATGTCATCCAAGGTGAGCGAGCTTACAGGGTTGTGTGCTTTGTGAGTGCATACACTGCTTGCATGTGTGTGGTCTGAAGTACGGTAGCCTTTGGGCCAGTGGGTGACTGCACTTGCTCAGCATGGGGCACAGAGTTGAGAAATTGTACATGTCTGCTGAGGTGCCTGTGCGATGGTCAACATGACTGAAGCAAGGATTTGGTGCATGAAACTGCAGAAGCGCTTGGGGTCAACTCTACTGAGATTTCAGAACTTGTCACAACACTGTTGAACAAATATGCGCCTCTTCACTTTCACCATTCCATTACACCCCAACACGTCCACTTATCTCCAAACTATGGTTATGCAGGCTCAGCATGTCATGTTCGAACCGGAATCCCTGCCCAGTGTACGCTTGGTGACCGACCGTGCCAATGCACCCAGGGACATTGACCTTTTGCTCATAGCAGTCACACAAGAAGATGTAACAAAGAAGGAAGGTGAGGTTGAGCATACCAATGAAGGGGGATACCAGGCCTTTGATGTGTGTTCCTTTTCATAAGCAGTCAGGAAAAGATTTGGTTTTGGATGCACAAATGGCTTGTCTGCTGATTTACGTGTGACTTGGTTGTTTGCTGATTCGTTGGGGGCATGTTAGCTGAAGCAGGAGTGCTCACAACTTTCGTGTTGCCAGGCGTCACTTGACAGGTGGCAACTGAAGAGGCGTGCAATCCTTGCTTTTGGCCTTGTCGCACACTCTACTTTCAGGCGAGGATGCCGTTTTCAGCAGTGAGCGCCTAAAGGCCTTGGATGAGGAGTGTGCAGGTGCCTTGAGTGACTGCTTGGCTACAGGCACATTTGAGGGCAAGAAGGTGTGAACTCAAACAGACCGCACCTGAATCTCAGCGTGGGCATGCAGGCTCGGGTATGCAGGCCCGGGCATGCTTACAATATGTGTTTGTGCCAGTGAGTGGAGTGCGCTGTTGCTTGGATGTGTGCGCACGTTTTTGCTTGCATGTGCTTGCACGTACGTGGATGCATGCACTTGGTGCACATGCTTGCGTGTATGTTAATTTATGCTCGATGTGATTCTCCAGTCTGCCCTAATCATAGTGACCACCGATGTGGCCTCTCTGATGAGCATTTGTGCCGTATTCGAAAGTGCATGGAAGTGGGTGAGCCAAATAACTGATGTAACAGACCGCTGCTCAGACTTGAGGCTGTTGCCTCAACATGGGGCACCTGCACAGAGCTGCAGGTCATGCCAGCATCCATGCAAGATGTTAGCCTGGACGTGCTGCATGTTGTACATTTGGTTGCCGCAACTTCATTTTTTCACTCTCAAACCAGCAACAATTGTCCCTCAAATTGTGTGCAGCCTTACATGTAGGCCAGCCTGCCTTAGAACGCATGCCCAGGCTTTTTGGGCTCTTCTGTAACCGCTCCTGCTGCAGGGCACGCATTCCAGCGTGGTGCGTGTCGGCCGCACAAACTCCGCGCCAGGCCTGCTGGGCGCAAAGGGTGTCGCTTTGTTGGGAGTGGGCAAGGCAGCTGACCTGGGGCCCACTAGCAGCAGCAGTAGCTGGGGCCCTTCTTGCTACCAGGTGGGGGATGGGGATGCAGAAACAGAAGGATGGTAAACAGGCAGACAGGCACAACTATGGAATTGATTGAACGATAGAACAATTTAGCGCAGCAGCACATGCCTCGTTTCTGATGCATTTAATCATCCGGTGCTGTTTGAGTCGCTTGTGACGAACGAAGCGAATATCCGCTATAATATCCTTCTCAACTGCTGCATCTTATAAGGAAAGCTCTCAATACCAAGTCGCTTGATTCCGCACCCACTTTTCACCATCTGCACTGTCAGCCATACTCGCAGCTCTCACCTTATTCAGGCCTTGACCCAAAACCTTACCCCAAATCCTAACGAATAGCAGGGGATTTATGCAAGTAAGATAGTCAGAAAATGCTTTTGCTTTGTACATGCGCTCCATAACTCCTTTGCTCATTACCACTCTGTCGCCACTGCCGCTTATGTGCGCTTTTGCCGATGCAGGCCCTGGGTGCAAGTGTCGCCTCTCTGGCCAAAGCGCAGCGCGCTGCCAAGGCGGGTGTGCTGCTGCTGGATGCGCCAGCAGGGGGCAGCGATGCTGAGAAAGCTGCTGCTATCACGCAGCTTGCATCAGGTTTGTGCGCACAAAGCCTGTCAACAGGTCGTGGGCTTGTGCTCCCTTCTTTCCAGCAGCAGGTGCCAGGAAGCCCTGTTTTGATCTCCCTGATCAAGGCACGTGTGTGCGTGCATGTGTACGCATGTTTGTGTGCGCATGTACACCATGCCCCATGTGTTTTGAGGAGCTTTTTTTCCGCCTTGAGCAGCTTGGAGAAAGCCTGGTCCTGGTACTCACCCCTGCTGCTTGTGCTGCTTGCCATAACTTTTTGCAATTAAATGCAGCAGTGCTACATTTGGCTATCCTATCTGCATGTAGCCACTGCATACACCCCCTGGGGTAGCCTGGATACACATGTTGTGCTGGCAGCCTATCTCCACCAATACCAATAACCAACACATGATGTGTGCACGCACCCTTACATGTAGCAAGCATTAACTCATATCTAATACACGATAAACACATACCTTCTGATGGGCAATCAGGTGCGATGCTCGCTGGCTACGAGACTACCCGTTTCAAGTCAAAAGCAAGCCCGACTGCCAGCAAACTGGCTGAGATGGTAGTCATTGGCAGCGGTAGGTCATCAATGCAAATTAATCAGGCTGTAGACTGGTAAGGAAACTGAAGAGGAGCCCCAATAATGAAGATGAGAGGTTTTTATAGATGTGTCATTTGTCATTTCAACTCTGCAAGTGGGCAGGCTTGAGCTCCTCATAACCTATCATCATGTATTCCTTAATTCACCTACATCAGCGCAAGTTTTCCATCTGCCTCGCAATAACCATCTTGAGTTCAGTCAATGAAGGGTGAGGATGCTGTGCACTTCATGTGTCATGCAATGACATGACTGCGAGAGCATCAAGTCACATGCCTGAGAAATGCGGACATTTGAACGCCTTGCTGGCCAGTGGTAAAGCAGACATTGCTGTCCTTTCTTGCCTGCTGCGCCCATATGCTCCTCGTAATACCACAATCTACCCATGACTCCACTTGCGCACGCACATGCCCATGCGCAGGCAGTGTGCTGCCTCCGGGTGTCACTGGGGATGCAGCTTTGCTGAAGGCGCGTGCTATTGCAGTTGGCAACTTTGTGACCAGGTAAGTAGAAGGCTCAGTGCAATAGGAAATGAGCTCGATGCAGGGGGGGTTGCAAAGGCCTCAGTGGGTGGGAGCTCTGCACACACCCATGCGTTGAGGGGTATGTTGCTTCTGGAGCATGTGATGAGGAATACTTGGCTGCGGAAGAATGTCAAGAATGTGGCTTTTCTTGTTAGAGGTGTGTATCGTTCACTACTTAAATTCTTCAAAAAGGTTCCTCATGCTGTGCGTGATGTGCATAGGGTTTAGGGTTTAGGGTTAGCTAACACACTTGAAACTTCACCATTACAATGCTTGTGAGTCGCGCAAATTTATGCCTTCAATTTGATGCATGCTGCCAGACGGCAGAGCTTGCAACCTGTGTAGGCTTCCCGCCATGCAGGCCTCACTTCCTTTTCCTCCTTTGGTATTTTTGCTGGCTGTACAAAAATGCATTGTGTTTTGGTTTTTCCCCTAAGCAAATGGGATTGTTTCAAATCTAGTACACATGATGAACTTGGAAATTATGTTGAGGAGAACAGTAATCATGACAGCAAAAGTTTTGGCTTTCGTCTTGTACTAAAGTTGGTGTAGTTGTTTTCTTCCATGCCTTCGTAACTTTTGTACAGGTACCTTGTGGAAGCCCCCCCAAATGTGTGCAACCCAACCCATATGGCTGCTGCAGCTGCCCACATTGCCAAGCAAGCCCCAGAGACCATGAAGGTGCAGGCAGGACCTCCTCTAGCGGCACCATCCTTTTGTGGGCTGACCTGTATGCTTGCATGGCACACTGCAAGATTGTACACGCCAAAACACAGCAACACAGGCATTCAACTAACATTGAGCCCAATATTGATTTCTATATTTAAGACTAGAAATTTCGGTAATATTGTGCACTGATCATCCCAGATTATTTCCATGCGGATAATCTTTACATTTCCAATTACTTGGTTGCAATTATGGTCCAAAATGAGCAGGAAAGAGGGGGTGGCTGGTGGTATCAGTGGACCCAACTAGTGTCCCAGGCATCCCGAAGAACCTGTGTAAAATTTTGAACATATGTCACAAAGAAAAAAGAGGAAGGAGGGATAATGTCACAAATGTGGAGTATGCAGTCAATAAGCACATGGTGCATGCACGTTGCAGTGTTAGCATGTTTTTGACGATTTTGCATCATGAAGCCTCCTACTATTTTAACCCTTACCCTAACCCCACTAACCTAACCCTAAATTTACTTATGCTTTTGGGTATTTGAGAGCCAGAACAGCCATGCAGCTGGTCCAAGTTGAGTCAAGAGGGATGCACAGATGGATATTGCGAAGCAGTAGCAGCCTCACCTCCAGGGCAGCTTCAACTTGAAGGGGGCACAGCATTGCCAGTCAATTTTGCACCTGCAATGGAGTAGCAGGCGCTTAAGGAGTGCAGGAGAGCAGTCAGCAAAACTGAGCGCAAAAATGTGCGGGCACAGGAGTGAGGAATTGGTGTGATGCATTGCTGTTGTTTGATGCATGAGCTATAACTGGAATACAAGCCATGCTTATGTAATAGGTGGGAATCAATGACCTGAACCTGGTTGTTTTCCCACTTGATATGAATATGCCGTGGGCTTGTATTGTGTTGCACACATGAATGTTAAAGCATCAGTGTTAAGGGTTGGGCAGGGCCTCGCCAAGACTCGCCAATGAGGAGACTCGCTGAGACGCAGCGATTCTGTTTGGGGGACTGAGGAGGATCCTCATTGGTGACAAGTTTCACCTTCTTGGTATGTAATTTGCCGGAAATTCATTCGCAAAATGAGTTAACAATTCCCCGAAGTCCCCTCAAATGTTACAGATAAATTATTATGATCTAAAGTGAGAAAGGATGGGTAAATAGGGTGGCCCAGTCTGCCAAAGAGACTTGCCAAGACTCAGGTAGACTCGTTGTAGATGGGTAGGGCCAAGATGGAAATTGTCATTAGGAAACTGCTTTTCACAGGCGTATCCTTTGGTCCTGAGAATTTTCATGTACTTCAATACAATTGATAACAAATTATTTGAATAGGTTTGGACATTTCAGAGACCGGGATGAGTTACAGGCTGTTCCCTCCTCTCCACCCCTGTTCCACCCCCCTCAATTCCACCCTTACCAACAGAGCTGCTCAATCCTTAGCATTCTTTTCGTTTTGTCCAGCAAGGAGCTGAGGCTGGACTCCAGGTCGCCCACAGATGAGTCCTTGTGTTGCAGCAGATGCAAATCACTTTCTGCGCAAAGCAAGCCTTGAGCAGTGCTTGGTGCACATCTGGCCCCAAAATGACCAGTTACGCTCACAGGCACAAGCTGTGGGACAGGTCGCCCACAGATGAGTCCTTGTGTTGCAGCAGATCACTTTCTGCGCACGCGCCAAAGCAAGCCTTGAGCAGTGCTTGGTGCACATCTGGCCCCAAAATGACCAGTTACGCTCACAGGCACAAGCTGTGGGAGCATGCAAAGCAGCTGCACTTTGGCAAGGGTGGGGAAGCCACGTTTGGGAGCCCAGAGGCGCAAGTAGTTGACGCACAGAATGGTGGGGTCTGAAGTGCATGCTGCCGCCAAGTGCTTTCCTCCCCTTTCTTCTTCCATTCTTTCATGCGTTTGAAGACACAATGTCATGGATGCTAGCTCCCTGGAAGGATTGGTAGCCTATTACGCTGTCAGTCATGTCCGAGCTCATCACATCATCACGCTCCTCACTGTCCCACACCACCTCGTCTCTCATTCTAGGTTTATTTTCAAATATTATTATTTATCTGGAAGAATTTGAGGGATTTCTAGCAAATTATTGCACTACTTCGGTGTTTACCAGTCTAATAGGCGACGCTCGTCGATGACGAGGGTCCCCCCATCCCCCTAAGAGACTTGGCGAGTCTCGGTGAGACATCTGTCCAACCTTAAAAGTGAGGGATGAGGAAGTGTGGGAAGAGATGATAAGCTTGGACGTGGCACCCTGTCAAACAGGGTGATGGGTAAAGATCCTTCAAGGGAGCCTGTGCCTCTGCTGATGTCATCTTCAAAGTTCCCTTCAATGATGGAAGGAAAAAGGGAGAGCAGTTGCCCTGCCATTCAACCTCTGGCCTGTGGGCTTTGAAGCTTGTGAGCATTGCTTCCCTGCCCTTGTCACTGTGCGGCTGCAACCAACAGCTTGTGCCAGTGAGCAAAGCATTTTGGCTGCCACACACTAAGCGCCACAGCTGTACTCCAGCGCGTCTGAAGCCCATGTACATCCGCAGAAATATCAAGGACTTCTCTGTGGATGACCTGGAGCCTGCACTTGCCAAAACGAAAATATATTGCCTTGGAAGGCAGCCTTGTGTTCGTGGAGGAGTAGCGGGGAGAGGACAGAAAAAGCTTCGACTCGTCCTGGCCTCCAAATAAATTTGGATTCAAATTTCTCCCCATTATCTGAGATTCTCAGATTTACACGTTTGCAAGTTAGGGTTAACCCCCAGCTCGGTCCTAAGGCCAATTGGTTTGTTGCTGGTGTTTGCCAGCCAAAAAATAATGCCACTTTTGGTTGAGATGAAATGGCAGAGTTTGCTGTGCCGTTGAGAAAGGGGATCGAACACAGTCTGACTAGGCAAGGCATGCAAAATGTAAGAGGCCTTCACAGAAAAGGACTGGCAGAAAGAGAGAAAAATCAACAAATGCTTCTTTCTGAGAGAGCACACAAACAAGTCTTGACAGTGAAAAAGAATATATATATCATTTTGCACAGCAGCACAAGAGCACTTGTCACAGTGTCTATAACCACCGCGTCAGATGGAGGATTCCACCGCGAGAGTATGTGCACACAAACATGACCTGCCCATTTTCCTCATAATATGCACAGGGAGGTCAAGGTACAGATAGCAAAATGGCATCTCGGGCGTATGTTCTCAAAGGCTACTGTGAAAAGCAGACTTCAAATTGTCTCCTATCTAGACCCTGCCCATCTACGAGTCACACCAAGTCTCGCTGAGTCTCTTTGGCAGAATGGACCATCCTATTACCCCATTTTTACTTTTGTTTTGATTTATATGCTCCCGCAGCTTGAGGTGTATGAGAAGGCGCAGTGCGAGGCCATGAACATGGGCCTATACCTTGGCGTGTCTGAGTGCTCAGATGAGCCCCCCAAGTTCATCCACCTTAAGTATACTCCCAAAGGTGAGGCTTAAGGTGCAGCTTTAAGGGAGCACAAGACCAACTGCCCCCATCAGGCGCCTTGTCCACAGATGCTCCATCATAGCCAGGGCAGGTCTAGGTCAAGGGCGATGAGGATGCTGCACTGCCATGCTGTAATACTTGGAAAACTGCTCGATTCGCTAAGGCTTACATAGCTCATTGCTCAATGAGGTATAGGTTCAAGGCGAGGTAGGTTCAAGGTTCAAGGTGAGGTATGGATGCGCATGCTGCAACAGCGAGGTCTGGCATTCTGTACCTGCGTTTGTTGGGATGCCGGATCAAGGTGCCAATGGTGTCTGGTCCCTGCAGGTGGCTCCAATGGCAAGTCCATTGCTGTTGTGGGCAAGGGCCTCACCTTCGACAGTGGAGGTTACAACATCAAAGCCGGCCCTGGTTCTCTGATTGAGATGATGAAGTTTGACATGGTGCGTGCGCCTGGGGCGGTCTTCCAAGTCTTCAACTAACTTTCTTGATGTTCAGGATGCTGCCTTAGCACTTCTGAGCCTCATACGGATCAGGACAATGATCTCCACCAGTAGGTCCCTGTGCGGTTTGCATATCAAACAGGAAATCCTGGTCTTGCACCAAATAATTCATTCAATGCACTAAGCTGCCAAGGCAAGTGTCTCACCATGGACTTCACTGGACATCCTGCACATGCATGTTCTATGTAAACCTTGCAGCACACCTTTGCCCTGAGGTGAGCCTTCAAATGACTTATGGGCTGTGCATGCTTTAATATGTGCAGGGCGGGGCAGGCGCGACGCTGGGTGCCGCGCGCATCATCAGCGAGCTGCAGCCTCAGGGAGGGCCTGAGGTGAGGTGACTCGCCTGTCCTTCATTGCTCTGCCGCCAGGCCTGGCTTGTGTAGAACGCTTGCGTTCAGGCATTGTTTTACAGGTCTGGTAGGTGCTTGTCTGGCTGGGCGCTTGTGCTGGGGTGTACTCCATCTGCCATATGATCTGCAGATCACCTCTAGTTGGCTGGTATCAAGAACTGGTGCAGGTTCATAAATGCATCTATGAGGCCTTAGACAAGCAGCAGCAGCAGTGCAGGGAGGAGGGGCTCATTTCCTGCTTGTGCGAAGTGGGAGGTCCATCATATGAGACTGGCACACTGTGGAGTGGCCTAAGACTGTCACAAAACACTGCCACATTTAACAAGCAAATAACTCTTGGGCTCAATTTGCTCTGCTCTTTGGCGTTGCAGGTGCACTTCATCGTTGCATCGTGTGAGAACATGGTGGCTGGGCATGGGCTGAGGCCTGGTGATGTACTTACATCCGCTAGCGGTGCGTTTTGCTAGCTGTAGACTGTTAAGGGTCTGAGCTCCACTTCATACCGCACAAATTGAAGTGCACAGGTTGGGCATCCATTCTGTATCACAGGGGCTCGCATTGTAACCTGAGGACATTGATGAGAACTTAGCAGCAAGTGATCCGTGCATGCACGGAGCTTTTGGTGTTGCAACTTGCAACAAGCACTAGAATTGTAGCTAGTCCCATGAAATGAAGGCACCCCATTAGTGCAAGCCATAGCCCTTAGGCCCTAGGCCCCAGTGCCTGCTGCTACAGGTCTTTGCGATGCCGTTGCCCATCTTGAAACATGACCCCTGTTTGTGCGCTTGAATCTGTGCAGGCAAGACTGTTGAGGTGAACAACACAGATGCTGAGGGTCGGCTTACCTTGGCTGATGCCCTCTGGTTTGCTCAGGTGAGGCACAAGGGCTTTTGCACAGTCCACTTCATGTGGCGGCCACATGGAGCTGGGAGCTTGCCAAGCCAGAGTGACAGATTGAGGAATTTCCTCTACTGCCAACGTTCCAGGCTCACCATTCCCATGGAGGTCGAGCATTAGATATGCCTGCTGCATTGTGTGGGGTGGGTGTCTCCTACTTCACTGCACCACTAGACCTTGCTGTCTTCAAATATGACTGCCGTCAAGGGCATGCATTACTTTTTGTGTGAGCAAATGAATGTACATGCACCCTTGTGTATGAACATGTGCTCAAAATGTGCATGTGTGCACACCTTTCCCGTAAGCTTACATGCAAATACTGTTCGTTCATGTGCACAGTCAACACATGTCCTTGTTGACGCTTGTTGATGATGTGTGTGGCAAAAATTAAGGGTGCTTTTGGCAAGCAGATATTGGACTGGTCAAATATGGTACTACGCCATGCCCAGGCTGCAGCTGCTGCTATTGCCTAACAACAACTGTCCACATTGACCCTGACCTCTACCAGCTACAGCTTATCGAGGCCTACGCCATGCACTGTTTGTTTTACCATGACTGCTGGAAGTACACATCATAGACATGTTACACGATGTTGGCAATGATCTGCCTGGGCAGGTGCTCAATATCACGCAGTTGCATTTCACTTGTGTTCTTGTCTCTAATATCATTCTTATGTTAGCATGCATGCATCTTAGCATTGATCTAAGGATGCTGGGGAGCCTGGGAGGCGCTAGTGTGTTGCGCAACATTGTGGCAGATTTTCATTGAAAACCAATTGTGGTACTGCAATGCTATGTAATTTTGCAATTTTGGTAATTTTGTGTATATGTAAGTTGTACACTATGAATTGTTAAAGGTCAAGACAGAGCGCTATACATCAAATATCTGTAAGCCAGCACTGACCCCAAGTTGATTGAGCTATGCTAAGTTTTGGCGCTCACACCTGTTGTGGGATAAGGCACATTTGCGGTGCACCGTCAATAATCTTAGGAGGATGCTTCGGTGATTGAATGTAAGCTTGTGAATGCACGCCTGCTGATAAAATGCCCCAAACTGGCAGCAGACTGACCTTGCTCCTTTCAGACAGTGTTCCCACGTTCGCTTCCCCCCCCCCCGCCCTTGC